>Ga0138256_10000020_pt1 | contig 222778 bp, 204 predicted proteins | sample KNB2016incub_MG_FD_105486 | JGI IMG/M metagenome (GOLD analysis project Ga0138256, IMG submission 105486) | Active sludge microbial communities from wastewater in Klosterneuburg, Austria - KNB2014incub_MG | ecosystem: Engineered > WWTP > Activated sludge > Unclassified | place: Austria...
GCCACGTTCAGTAAATGCAGTAGCCAGCAGGGCCCGCCGCAAAAGAATATTAAAAGCTGCCAAAGGATACTATGGTAAGCGTAAAAATGTATACACCGTTGCCAAAAACGTAATGGAAAAAGGTTTAACGTACAGCTACGTTGGCCGTAAATTAAAAAAGCGTGAATACCGCACTTTGTGGATTGCACGTATCAATGCAGCCGTAAGGGCCGAGGGAATGACTTACAGTCAATTCATCAACAAACTTACTGTTAAAGGCATTGATCTTAACCGTAAGGTTTTGGCCGATCTGGCGATGAATGAGCCAGAAACTTTTAAGAAATTAATAGACTCAGTTAAGTAAGCTTGAGTACTGTAAATTATATAGCCGGAACTGATTTATTCAGCTCCGGTTTTTTTATGTCATAAATATGTACATTCTGTTATTTTTGCAGGAAGTAACACTCACTTAAAACAGGTAAACCAATTAATGAATAATACTTACGACAGTCTTGTACAGCAAACATTCAATTTTCCGCAGGAAGATTTTAAACTGAAGAATGATTATTTGCAATATAATGATGTGGACATTAAAGCGCTCATTGATAAGCATGGAACTCCTTTAAAACTTACGTATCTGCCCAAGATAGGGATGCAGATAAATAAGGCTAAAAAGATGTTTGCCGCTGCTTTTAAAAAACATAAATACGAAGGCGAGTATCATTATTGTTATTGTACTAAAAGCTCTCATTTCAGTTTTATTATAGAAGAAACTTTAAAACATAATGCTCATATCGAGACTTCTTATGCTTACGACATTGATATTATCAATTCGCTCTACAAGAAAAGAAAGATCAACAAAGACATTCATATTGTATGTAATGGTTTTAAGCAAAAGAATTATACCAGCCGCATTGCCAAACTTATTAACGACGGGTTTAAAAATGTGATACCGGTTCTGGATAATAAAGAGGAGCTGAACATGTATAAGCGGAACATTCGCACCGGCGAGCCGTTTAAACTGGGTATAAGGATAGCTGCCGAAGAAGAACCAAGTTTCCCGTTTTATACCAGCAGACTTGGTATAAAGGCAAAAGATGTACTTGAATTTTATGTAGATGAAATTGAAGGCAATGAAGACAAGTTCCAGTTAAAGATGCTGCACATATTTTTAAACAAAGGGATTAAGGATGATATTTATTACTGGAGTGAACTGCAGAAAAGTATCAACTTATATTGCCAGTTAAAAAAGATATGTCCCGAGTTGGATTCGATAAATATTGGTGGTGGTTTTCCTATTAAACATTCGCTTGGTTTTAATTACGATTACCAGTTCATGATCAATGAAATTGTACGTAACATTAAAACCGGTTGTAAAAAAGCCAAAGTGCAGATGCCAAATATCTATACAGAATTTGGAAGTTTTACAGTAGGGGAGAGCATGGCACATATTTACAGTGTGATTGGCGAAAAAGTGCAGAACGACAGGGAAACCTGGTATATGATTGATTCATCTTTTATTACCACATTACCCGATACCTGGGGCATTGGCGAAAAATTTCTGATGTTGCCTATCAATAAATGGGATAACGAATATCAGCGGATAGTTTTAGGAGGCATTACCTGCGATGGACATGATTACTATGACAGTGAAGAACATATCAATGAAGTGTTTTTACCTAAAGTAAAAACCAATAATGAAGAAAGACTCGAATCAAACAAAGAACCTTTATATGTTGGCTTTTTTCACACTGGTGCCTACCAGGATCAGATAAGTGGTTATGGTGGTATCAAGCATTGCCTTATTCCTTCACCAAAGCATGTGATTATTGAAAAAGATAAAAACGGAAAACTGGTGGAGTGGGTTTATGCAAAAGAACAAACAAGCCAGAGCATGTTAAAAATTTTAGGCTATAAATAATTTTTATGAAGAAGATCATCCTTTCAGTATTGATAATAAGTGCAGCATTAATTACTCATGCCCAATCTGCCGAAGATTCTGTAAAAACTGTAATCAATAATCTTTTTACAGCCATGAAAACCAGTGATGCTGTTTTATTGAAAAGTGTATTTGCCGATACTGCTGTTCTGCAAACCATTGAAACAAGGGGTAGCACAAAAGTAAAAACAGATGCTGTTGCAGGTTTTGTTGAAAGCATCAGCAAATTACCTGCAGGCGCTGCTGATGAACAAATAACATTTGATATTATAAAAATTGATGGCGCTTTAGCCAGTGTCTGGACACCCTATAAATTTTACTTCAACGGCAAATTCAGCCACTGCGGGGTAAACTCATTTCAATTAGTGAGGTTTAATGGCGAATGGAAAATTCAGTATTTAATTGATACCCGCCGCAGAACCAATTGCGACTAATACCTGGAAGTTTTTTTTGCCATGAAGGCACAAAGTTGTTTTGTCTTCGGTAAAAGTGAAAATTGCCGCCGGTAAGTCGAAAAGACGGGAATAGTAAAACGCCTTTCCGTCTTCCCGGCATAAAAAAAGAAAAGCTTGCCTAAGAATAGGAAAGCTTTCTCTCCCGGCAAAAGCCGAGACCAAACCAACTGTATATTTATGAAAAAAAACTACACACTTACTGAATGGATATTTCTTTAGCACCATTCTTCACTTCTTCTTTTTTAGGTAATTCCAGTTTTAAAATTCCGTTTTCGTACCTGGCCGAAATATTTGCAGCATCAATTTTTTCATCCAGTGTAAAACTGCGGTTGAAAGATTTTTGGCTGAATTCCTTTCTGATCATTTTTTCAAGCTCAGTTGTTGCTTCAGTTTTCTTTTCGCTGCTGATGGTTAAAATTTTGCCATCAAGTTTTACATTAAAATCTGCTTTCTCCAGGCCCGGTGCCGACATTTCAATTTTGTACAGCTCATTATTTTCAATGATGTTTACCGGAGGGAAATGCAACACATCTTCTCTGATAGACTTACCAAAACTTATTGGCAGGTCGTTAAATAATTCATTCATCAATCCGTCAAATGATTTGTTGATGGGGTTGTTAACTTTTACGTAAGTCATAGCTTTTATTTTTTTGTTATTAAATTTTTAACTTCGAAAGCAATACTTCAAATTGTATTCCATCTGATTTTTTGTGACAAAATTTCAAAATACTATATGGTAAGAAGTCATAATGTCTGCTTTGTTTGAATTGTAATGACATTTTGTTATGAACCACATAGAACATAGCACACATAAGAGACCACATAGTTTGATAGCCTATGTGTTAATCTATGTTTATATGCTTCTATGTGGTTCAGTAAATTCCTAAAGTACTTTATTTCGATATTGGGAATTGTACCATACAGTTCCTCGGTTATTTAAAAGAAGTCCGTAATTTTGCTTCACTAAAAACAAATAAATATGTATCCTGAAGAAATAGTAATCCCGATGAAAGAAGAGCTGACCGAAAACGGTTTCTCTGAGTTGTTAACTGCCGATGCAGTTGAAACTAAGCTGGCAGAAAAGGGAACAACACTTGTAATGATCAATTCAGTTTGCGGTTGCAGCGCCGGTACCGCAAGGCCTGGAGTTTTAATGGCTGTTTCAAATTCGGCAATTAAGCCTGATAATATCACTACCAGCTTTGCCGGTTTTGATATTGAAGCGGTAAACAAGTTAAGAGAGCACCTCATGCCTTACCCTCCATCTTCACCAGCCATTGCGTTGTTTAAAGATGGAAAGCTTGTTCATTTTATTGAACGCCACAATATAGAAGGCCGCAGTGCACAAATGATTGCAGAGAACCTGATCGGTGCATTTGAGCAACATTGTAATTAATACAATCAGTAAGTACTATAACAGCCTCCTGTTTATACAGGAGGTTTTCTTTTATCAGGCATTTACTTCCTGTTATACTATAAACTAACCTTTAGCTTACTAATATTAAGCTAAGTAGTATATTGCAGTCTTAATTTTAAAAATATATACTGAAAGATGTATCCCAATTTATATTATGTATTTAAAGACTGGTTTGGTGTAGAATGGCATGGCTTAAGCTTTTTAAATACGTTTGGCCTGATGGTGGCCATGGGATTTGTAACTGCGGCTATTGTTTTAAGTAAAGAACTGCAGCGCAAGGAAAAACAAGGGCTTTTATTTCCAAGAGAAGAGATGATAACCGTTGGGAAACCTGCATCAATCAGCGAACTTCTCATTAATGCTATTGCAGGCTTTATTTTTGGTTACAAGATATTTGGTTTGTTTTTCAGCAAGCCAGTTGAAGTTAATCCCCAAGACTATATTTTTTCGGGAGAAGGTAATTTACTCGGTGGTTTGTTGATAGGAGGTTTACTTGCCTGGTTTAAATGGCGTGAAAAAAATAAGCAAAAACTTAAAGAACCTGAAAGGCGTAATGTACGCATCTGGCCTCACGACAGGGTGGGAGATATTATCATCCTCGGATTGATATTCGGTATCATTGGTGCCAAGCTTTTTGATAACCTTGAAAACTGGAGCGATTTTGTACAAGATCCAATTGGCCGGTTATTTTCGGTCAGCGGTTTAACTTTTTATGGAGGATTGATTTTAGCTGCTATCGCCATTTGCTGGTATGCATCTAAAAAAGGGATCAAGATTATTCATTTGGTAGATGCCGCTGGTTTGGCACTCCTCTTAGCTTATGCTGTCGGTCGTATTGGCTGCCAGGTAAGCGGTGATGGCGACTGGGGTGTTTTTAACAGCGCCTATGTTGCAACTGCTGATGGAAAAGTTGTTGAAGCCGGTCCCGGGGATTATCAAAAAAATCTGGAAAAACATAAAGCCTATTTCCTGAATGGCGAGGTTTTGAATAAAGATTCGGCTTTAATTCAAATTACCGACCGTACTTACGAAAGTTTGGATAAGGTTCCTCATCGTTCATTTAAGGCTCCTTCATTTGTACCAATTTGGATGGTAGCTTATACGTATCCAAATAATGTTAATAAAGATGGCGTTCAACTACCCAACTGTGATGAAGAACATTGCAGGGCATTGCCGCAGCCTGTTTTTCCAACCCCTTTTTATGAAACCTTCGTTTGTACCTTACTATTTATTATACTTTGGAGCATTCGCCGCAAGATTAAAGTGCCCGGCGTAATGTTTGGCCTTTACCTGATTGTAAACGGTATAGAACGTTTTACTGTTGAATTAATCAGAGTAAACAATACCTACACTATTTTCGGGTTCCATCCCACACAGGCTGAAATCATATCTGCTGCACTTGTTTTAGCGGGTATTATCTTAATTATCTATGTAAAAAGACGGGCAGCTAAAACCGAATAAGATTATCTTCTCCTCTTTAGTTGTAACCTTTCTCTAATTGTTACGTATAATGCTATATAACCAGTTATCACTGAAAATAGCCGTTCAGTATTAAACAATGTACTGTGTAACACATAGTACCTACTTTTGTGAAGTAGTTATCAAAGTATATAACTGCTTTAATTGAAAAACAAACGATTTGTTCCTACAGCCATTGGAGCAGATCAAAAAACAAAAAGTATAGCCATGAAAAAATTTTTCAGCCTGTTGGCTGCTATGAGCATCGCCGTATGCAGCTTCGCCCAATCCGGGGGCAACAAAGTAACCGGAAGTATTAAAGACGGAGGAAATCAAAAAATTATTGATGCAGCATCCGTCTCTCTCCTTAAAGCCAATGACACAAGTCTGGTAAAAGTTGCCGTAACCGACAAAGCCGGTAATTTTTCTTTTGAAAATGTAAAAGATGGAAATTACCTGGTTTTAGCAACATCGATAGGCCACAGTAAAACTTACAGTAGTAGTTTTGTTATTGGGAGTAATAGCCCATCAGCAAATGTTGGTGTATTGCAGCTCGTACCCGCAGAAAAAGCTATGAAAGAAGTAGTGGTAAGCTCTAAAAAACCATTAATTGAAAGAAAACTTGACCGGACAATTGTAAATGTAGATGCTTCTATTACCAGTGCAGGAAGCACTGCATTAGAAGTACTGGAAAAAGCACCAGGTGTCACTGTAGATAAAGATGGTAATATCAGCCTTAAAGGAAAATCGGGTGTTATTATTTACCTTGATGGCCGCCCAAGTTATTTAAGCGGTGCCGACCTGGCAAACCTGCTTCGTAATATGTCCTCTGATCAATTAGAGCAACTGGAGATCATGACGAACCCTCCGGCAAAATTTGATGCTGCAGGTAATGCAGGTGTTATCAATATCAAAACTAAAAAGAACAAACAGTTTGGTTACAATGGAAGTATAACCAGTGGTTACACACAAGGCAGGCATGCACGTTTTAATGAAGCGTTCAGTTTTAACTACCGTAATAAGAAGTTTAATTTTTTCAGCAACCTGAATTATAACCGTAATCACCGCAGCCAGGAGTTGTTCATTCTGAGAAATTTCAGGGATGGCAATACAAAAATTATCAAGTCGATATTCGACCAGGAAACTTCTATGGAAAGTGAAAGCCATAACTACAGTGCCAAGGCAGGTGTAGATTATAACCTATCAGAAAGATCAACATTGGGTGTTGTGCTGAGTGGTTTTTATAATCCAAGTTTGTGGCAAAGCAATACCAATACATTAATCTATGATCCTAACTATACACTTACTGATCAAACAACGGCTTTTTCTCAAAACGATGAAAAGTGGAAGAACTTCAGTACAAATGTTAACTTCCGCACCAAGCTGGATTCAGCCGGGCAGGAGCTTACAGCCGACCTTGATTATATAAATTATAAAGCAACAAATTTTCAACCGTTAATCAGTACTTATTATGATAATGCCGGTAATCTTAAGCAGGCACCTGATGTATTGCATGCAACATTGCCAACCAACATTAAAATTTACAGTGGTAAAGTTGATTATACATTGCCTTTAAAAAAGGATGCAAAGTTTGAAGCAGGTTTTAAAACCAGCTATGTTACCAATGATAATGATGCCCGCTACGATAGCATAAAAACCGGTTACACTGTTTTGGACAGTGCCCGTAGTAACCATTTTATTTACGATGAAAACATCAGTGCTGCATATGTTAATTACAGCAGGCCATTGGGGAAAAAATGGAGTGCACAATTTGGTTTAAGGGTTGAGAATACACATGCAAACGGAGTATCAAAAGGCTATACTTATAACACTACACTTAATAAGTTTGAGTACACGGAGACAACATTTAAAAGAGACTATACCCAGTTGTTCCCTACAGCTTATTTACAGTACACAGCCAACGAAAAAAATCAGTTTGTAATTAATTACGGCAGAAGAATTAAAAGGCCTGATTATGAGGATATGAATCCTTTTGTGAATTTCTTAGACAGGTACACTTTTCAACAGGGTAATCCAAACTTAAGTCCTCAGTTTGCACATAATATAGAACTGAGCCATACATATCACGGTTTTTTGACTACTACGGTAAACTATACATCCACAAATAATATTATTCAACAGGTTTTAGAACAGAATGATGCTACCAATGAAACCTTTATCAAGAAGGCCAATATTGCCAGCAGCAAGCAAGTTGGATTAACTGTTACAGCCAATAAATCAATAACCAAATGGTGGACAGGTAATATTTATACCAATGTTTACAACAATCATTTTAAAGGATTGGTAAACAATGAGCCAATTTCAATTGGTGTTACTACATTCATTGTCCAGCTGCAACAGCAGTTTAAGTTCAGCAAAGGTTGGTCGGCTGAGGTAAGTGGTTTTTACCGCAGCAAGGGCCTTGAAGGTGTGATCTACATTAAACCAATGGCACAGGTAAATGCCGGTATCAGCAAGCAGCTGTTAAAGAATAAAGGAAGTCTCCGCTTAAATGTACGTGATATTTTTGCCGGTGGAGTATTCAAAGGCTATAGCAAATACGGAACTGTAGATGCAACTTTTAAGAATGTAAACGACAGCCGTGCTGTAAGTCTCACTTTCTCTTACCGTTTTAATAAAGGAAAATTGAAAGCAGGAAGCAACAAAAGAAATAGCAGCGCCAACGAAGAACAGGACAGGGTTAAAGGAGGAAATTAAGCCGTACACTTATCAATAGGAAGAGAAATGGTTCTTTTTGTAAAAACCTGTCGCCTTTGTGCGATAGGTTTTTTACTTTTGAAAAAAAATCATTATGCCATCATTTGATCTTGTAAGCAAAGTTGATCTGCAGACACTGGACAATGCCATCAACACAGTAAGTAAAGAAATCACCAACCGTTTCGACTTTAAAGGGTCGCATGTTGTGATTGAGCTTAATAAAAAGGAATTTAAAGTGAACCTGGAAGCCGATAGCGATATGAAGATTAACCAGATCACCGATGTAATGATCAGCAGGGGAATGAAACAGGGGCTTGCTGCCGAAATTTATGACCTGAGCAAAGAGCCTTTTCAAAGCGGGAAGGTTGTAAAGAAAGAAGTTCCTGTAAGAAATGGTATAAAGCAGGAAGATGCTAAGAAAATAGTGAAACTGATAAAAGACAGCGGTTTAAAAGTGCAGGTAGCCATAATGGATGATATTGTGAGGGTAACAGGCAAAAAAATTGACGATCTGCAGGAAGTAATACAGGCATCTAAAAGTTGGGATCTGGGTATTGCCCTTCAGTTTATTAACATGAAAAGCTAGGATATTAATATTTGATGTTTCAACAACTAAAATTCAGGAAAATAACGTAATTTTGTCCCAATTAAATTATAGTACGGCAAAATCCGTACACTAAACATTAAAAATTAATATGAAACAAGGAATTCACCCAGGTAATTACAGGTTTGTTGTTTTTAAAGATATGAGTAATGGAACTCAGTTTTTAAGCCGTTCAACTGCCGATTCAAAAGAAACAATAACTTACGAAGATGGAAACGAATATCCGGTTGTTAAACTGGAGATTTCAAATACATCTCATCCTTTTTATACCGGTAAAAATGTACTGGTAGATACTGCAGGAAGAATTGACAAATTCAACAAGCGGTACGAAAAAAAGGCAAAATAAATTAATAGAGATTATTATCTTTATTTAAAGTTTGTTTTTCATGGCTATACTTTAAGTCCCTTCGGTTCTCCGGGGGGATTTTTTTTAGCCACGGATTGCACAGATTTTAACGGATTATTGGAAATCAATAAAGCCAATCAGTGAAAATCTGTGCAATTCGTGGCTTTCTTATTATTTTTACCACATGCAAAAGATCATCTTTACAGAAGAATACTGTAAACCGGAGAATCTCCATCCTTTTACATATACACGTCATATACAGGATATCCGTATCGGCATTTTGACAATTCGTGAAAAATGGGAACACCATCTCAAACTTACATCGGCCAATAAATGGGAAGATCATTACCTGGATGATCAGCATTCAGTAAAAATAGAAAAAGGGATTGGCAAAGATGATTACCTGCTGGTACATGCCAATGTTTTGCCAACAAAGTCCATTATCAGTAAAATTAAGAAACTGCAGAATGGTGAGTTTCTTACTTCGGGCAAAGAAGGTGGAGTGGCTTTTAAGTTTTCAGCTAAAGAAGTACTGGGACTACATAAAATAAAAATTAACCGTTCAGTAGAATTTAAAGAAGAAATAAAGGCTATTCATTATCCCTGGCAGATATTTCAAATGAACGACTGGGCCTTAAGGGAAGATTTTGTTTTAATTACAGCAGGAAGAAAAACGAAAGCAATTTCCAAAACAAATAAACTGATTAACCCATCACAAATATTTGTAGAAGCAGGAGCAAAGGTTGAACATTGTATTTTAAATGCCTCAGAAGGGCCCATTTATATCGGTAAGAATGCATTGGTAATGGAAGGTAGTTTGATAAGAGGCCCGGTGGCTATTTGTGAAGGAGCTGTTGTAAAAATGGGAACAAGAATTTACGGTGCAACAACTGTTGGCCCGTTTTGTACTTTAGGCGGAGAGATAAAAAATTCAGTTTTATTTGGATTTAGTAATAAAGCACATGATGGCTATTTAGGAGATAGTGTTTTGGGCGAATGGTGTAACCTGGGAGCCGGTACAAGTAACAGTAATGTAAAGAACACAGCCGGAGAAGTGAAATATTGTGTTGATGCTGATAAGAAAGAAATAAGTGCCGGTACCAAAGGAGGGTTGTTGATGGGCGATTACTCCAAGGCGGCAATTAATACTTCCTTTAATACAGGTACGGTGGTTGGTATTTGCTGTAATGTAGTTTCAGCCGGCCTCACACCAAAACTAATCCCTAATTTTTCATGGGGTGCAGATGGAATTACAAAATATAAATTAAGCAAGGCCCTGGTTGATATTGATAACTGGAAAAAGTTAAAAGGTTTAACCGTATCCGACAGGGAAAAAGGAATTTTGACAGATATTTACAAACTATACTAAAACTACAATCAATGCGTAAACAAATTGCTGCAGCCAACTGGAAAATGAATTTAACCCTCCAACAGGCAGAGACTTTAATGGATGAACTGATAGCTATACCTCATGATTTGAAAGAAAACCAGGAAGCTGTTTTTGGAGTACCATTTCCATATCTGATCAGCATAAAAAATAAATTAGCCGGAAAGCAACATGCTTTTGTTGCAGCACAAAACTGCTACGATAAAAAAAGCGGTGCTTATACAGGAGAGGTAAGTGCTGAAATGCTGAAAAGTATTGCTGTGGATTATGTTATACTTGGCCATAGTGAACGCAGGGAATATTTCAACGAAAGTCATGCAATGCTTGCAGCTAAAATAAATATTTGTTTTGAGAATGGGTTGAAACCGATTTTTTGTTGCGGTGAACCTCTTGCAATCAGAGAAGCTGAAACACAAAACAGTTTTGTAGAAAATCAACTTAAAGAAAGTTTATATCACTTAACTGCAGAACAATTAACCGGTTTTGTAATTGCTTATGAACCAATCTGGGCAATTGGTACCGGCAAAACAGCCAGTAATGAACAGGCACAGGAAATGCATGCACACATACGCAGTGTAATGGCAAAGCAATATGGCGCTGCCGTTGCCGACAGTATTTCTATTTTATATGGTGGCAGCGTAAAAGCTAATAATGCAAAAGATATTTTTGCTCAGCCCGATGTTGATGGTGGCTTAGTTGGAGGTGCAAGCCTGGTTGCTGCAGATTTTGCAGTTATTATTAGCAGTCTGAAATAAAATATTAAAAAAAATGAAGCAGCCGAATGGCTGCTTCATCTATATTTTTCTATTCTGTTTACTTCACTTCATTCATCCTTCTTGTTGCTTCGTTAAGCAAACCGGTTAAGTATTCATCCCCCTTTATATCTAATTTATTCAGCGTTTTGATACAATCTTCATAATTATTCGCCATAAAATAATTCACCGAAAGGTTTTTAAGTACGATCTCATAATATGGAGTAAGCTGTAAAGCATTCTCATAACAAGGGATAGCTTTATCGTACTGTTTCAGATCAGTATAAATGGTACCCAATGTACTCCAGATATTTGCACTGTAGGGGTTATAACTTTTAGCAATATTGATTTCTTTAAGCGCCTTGTCATATTCTTTAAGTTCCTTTAAAGCTATGCTGGTCTTTAGCTGCATGATAATTCCAGTTTCAGGTCCCATTGTTATGAAATCGCTTTTACCTTTTTCTGCTTCACTTAGCATTTGGGCAAAATTGCTATTGTTTTCATAAGCTTTGGCCAGGTTTAGTTGTACTTCATAATTGTATTTTTTGTACCCGATGAACAGGTTAAAAGCTAAGATTGCTACAATTAAAACAGGTAATATTTTATTAACTGATTTCTTCCCGGGGTTTTCTGCTTCAGTTTTGTTTTTGTACGACCCCAGGATTATTCCGGCCATCAGCATGATATAAAGTGTATGTTCTATTCTTTCGGTAGGAAAACTGAACATACAATCGCATGCAAATGCTGCAAGCCCGGCGAGCATAAGGATATTAAGAACCCTTTGATCTTCGGATTGAGGTTTGTAAATGACTTTGAAGGCAATGAGTGCAATTACTACCCACATTCCAAAATACAGTATTGCACCGGGAATACCTGTTTCACTGGCAACTAAAAGATAAACATTATGCGGCCTGTCGGGTGCAAATTTTCCATAAGCCCACACAAGTCCGTCAGTTCCGTATGCAGGAATGTTTATCTTCCAGTTTCCCGGCCCTGCACCGGTAACCGGTTTGTCTTTAATCAGGCTGATAGTTTTATTCCATATCTTAAATCTTTCCTGTGCATTCTCTACACTTTCCGTTGTCTTTGCAGTTGGATTGGCAAAACTCTGCGATCTCTCTTTAACAGATTGTTTCAGGGTTCCTTCATTATCAGTTGCCAAAACAATCGAAACAATACCTGCGATGCATAGCATGGCAGCTAATGATCCTATAAACCATTTTTTTCTATTGACGGGAGAAAAAATAAGGACAAGAACAAGCGGTACAATCAGCATTGCTGCAGCCGCTAACCATGCCGACCTGGTTTGAGAAAGCAGGAGAGAGACAGCTATTAAAATAACAGCAGCAGCACTTATAAATTTCCAGAACTTACCTGCTTTATAGAATGTGTAAATAACAAATGGAAGCATGAATGCCTGAGCAGACCCAAACAGGTTCCTGTTGCTCATTAAACCAAACGGTTTTGCATTGGCGCCGGGCAATTCAGTAAATGCGATATCATAAAATTGCAGAATACCCACAAAACTCTGAAACAAAGAAACGATTACGAGCACCTTGCATAGTTTTATAATTTGTGATTCTTCTTTCGAAACTGCAGTCATCACAAAAAATAACAAAATAAGATTAAGCAGGTGACGGCTTGCTTCATAATAACCTTCCCGGTAATTTATTGCTGAGAACATACTTACAATGCTCCATGCTGCAAAGGCTATACCCAGAGCAAATACAGTCTTTGTGAGTATTGACTGGGGCAATTGAAAAGGCATTTTCCGAATGAAGAAAAAATAAAATACCATACACATCAGCACAACACACATAAAGATGTAGCGAATGGTAATATTTGGATCCATTGTTTTTTCGGAAAACATGACAGGAATAAAAATCACTAAAAGTATCATCCAGTTGGTTATACTTTTTAATCCGCCGGGGCTGGCAATTGTTTTTTGAGTTTTTTGCTCAGGTTGAACAGCTTCTGAATTATTTCCGGCAGATTTGTGGTGTTTCTTTTTCGACATGAATTAGATTTAGTAACAGGTAAATTATTAGTTTATCGAAGCTTTTAACAGTAAAGAACAGGTTTAATAATAAGTTTAATTGTTTTCTGTTAATTACTACAGTATTCAGTTAAATTTGAGCATCTCAAATATAGTAATTTGGTGGTATAGTTTTAATCAACATTTTTTGTTAAGGTATGCAGGCAGGAAGAACATTGTTGCAAAGTATTGTATGGCGTGGCCTGTATTATGTTTCAGCCTTTATCATCAATATTTTAATTGCAAGGCATTTTCAGGCTTCGGTAAGTGGCGCCATTTATTATATCAGCAGTATTTATGCACTGGTTTTACTGTTTACAAGTCTGAGCCTGGAATCGGGCATTATTTATTTTGCTGCAAAAAATGAGATTCCGGTTGCAAAACTCTTCAGTTTTTCTATATTATGGTCATTGGCTATTGGGCTTATCAGTTTTTTTGTTGCCTGGTATTTTTTTAAAGAAGCGTATCAGGGAATTTCGGCTAAGTTGATAACTGTTTCTGCAACTTTATTCATTGCAGGGAATCTTTTAATAACTTATTGCTCGGGATTTTTTTATGCAAGGAATAATTTCAGGACACCTAATATTATCATTATTGCAGGCACAGTATTGCTTATTGCATTAATTCCATATAGAGGCAGATCAATCATACCCGCAATAAATGATGAGAACTATTTTTATATTTATTTCGGTTCATTTTTTATACAGGGAATATGCATGGCTGTTGTTGCAAAAATGCAATATATTAAAACCGGGTTGTTTAGGTTTTTATCTACCACAGAGTTTAAATTGTTATTGCGTTATTGCGGCCTGGCATTCATGGGCAACATCATCTTTTTTTTATTATATCGTATTGATTACTTCTTTGTTGAAAAATATTGTACTGCAGATCAGTTGGGAAATTATATACAAGTCTCTAAACTCGTACACCTGTTTTTTATTCTGCCTACAATAATGGCAAGCGCAGTTTTTCCTATTACTGCCGGTGGTAAAAAAGAAGGGATTGATAAATTGCTGACACTATTATCCAGGGCCATATTTTTATGCTATATTTTAGTTTGCCTTATTTTAGCACTTACCGGTAAATGGCTTTTCCCTTTTGTGTTTGGCGAAAGTTTCACATATATGTATCAGCCTTTTTTGTGGTTGATACCGGGCATTTTGTCGCTTTCAGGAATATATACACTTACCGCATATTTTGCAGGAAAAAATATAATCAGGGTAAATATAACCGGTTCAGTGTATGCCTTGATCGTAATTTTGGTAGGAGATATGCTTTTCATATCATCGTACGGCATTAAAGCTGCTGCATTAATAAGCAGCCTGGGTTATATTGTTTACCAGGTCTATATCATTTGGGCTTTTAAAAAAGAATATCCATGCTCAGTCTCAGATTTTTTTATCTTTAGATCATCTGACTGGCAGCAGATAAAAAACAGCATTTCGGGTTCATTTAAAAAAAGCAATGAAAGTTAGCAGCAACGATCTTTATACAAGCGGCGAGTATTATAAAAATAACCCTACCTGGGATATTGCAGATGCCGGCTGGAAAACTGATGTGATTAATAAGCTACTCAGCAAAAATAAAATTGCGCCAACAGATGTAATAGAAGTTGGTTGTGGAGCCGGTGCCAACCTGGTGGAACTGGCGAGGAAAGATAACAACATAAAACATCTTACAGGCTACGATATTTCTCCGCAGGCTATAGAACTTGCTTCAAAAAATGCTTCAGGAAAGCTTTCGTTTTTAAATAAAGACATTGCCGCAGACGAGTATATCACCACGGAGTTGATGCTGGTTATTGATGTTGTTGAGCATGTGGATGATTACTATGGCTTTCTACGTATGTTGAAAAACAAAAGCACGTATTTTGTTTTTCATATTCCGCTCGATCTTTCATGCCGTACAGTTATGAAACCCCATGTTCTTTTACAGCAGCGGGAGTCGGTAGGGCATATACATTATTATACAAAGGAAATGGCAGAGTGGGCTCTGCGGGATACCGGTTATGAAATACTTGACTGGGTTTATACCAAGCCAGTCGTGGATTTCCAGCCTGCTGATTCACTGAAAAGATTTGTAAAGAAAGTACTCAGGAATATTTCTTTTGCTGTAAATAAAGACTGGAGTGTTAAAAAATGGGGCGGCTATTCAATGATGATTCTGGCCAAATGAAGTAAAGAAACAAAAATTATCCGCAGGAATAAACTGGCGTATTGATAAATCCAAATCAGAAAAAAGATACATGCATGAATCTCTTTTACCAATGTTAAGATGTCCGGTTACCGGAACAGCATTAACTATGGTAGTTTTAAAAAAAGCAGACAGGAGTTTTAATGGCGAAACAGCTGAAATAATTGAAGAGGCCATTTTGTACGCAAAAGAAGATTGGTTTTATCCTGTAATAAAAGGGATACCGAGGCTGACGGTTGAAGCATTTCTGGATTATAAAGATTTTCTCAGATCTGCAAATATTGACTACCAACTGCTTAAAAACAATCTGCTCAAAAAATACAATGCATTGGTAAAAAATGCGGTAAGCAAGAATAAACGGACCAAACAAAGTTTTACAAAGGAATGGGCTGTTTATAATTACGATAAGGATAAAACCTGGGATGCAAATGATGCAGCAATGGTTGAACGGTTTTTAAAAGAAACAGACGAATCGGTACAGTCGCTGAAGAATAAAATAATCTTTGATGCTGGATGTGGAAATGGGAAACTCGATTCATTAATTGCACCCGACTGTAATATGGTTATCGGGATGGATTTTGCAAATTGTATAGAAGAGGCTTATGTAAAGAATAAGTACCGGAATGTTCATTTTATTGAAGGAGATGTTCAATACCCACCTGTATTGTTTAAACATTTTGATATTGTTCATTGCAGCGGGGTATTAATCCATACACAAAATGCCGAACTTGCTTTTTCCTGTATAGAACCGACAGTAAAAGATAATGGTAAATTAAGTATATGGCTTTATCATCCAAGGGAGGATTTTGTACATAACCTGTTTAACACAATAAGGAAGTTTACTTCAAAGTTGCCATTAACTTTTCAATATTATTTATACCTGCTGACTATCTTTCCAATAAGTTACATTGTAAAAAGATTAAAAGGTAACAAGCAGAACAGGCGGGAAATGATGGTAAGTATTCTTGACTGGTTCTCTCCTGAGTACAGGTCGGAGCATGAACACACAGAAGTGGCATCCTGGTTTTTTAAAAGAGGATATTTGCGGTGCAAGGTTACAACCACGGATAATTTCGGGTTTAATATGATTGGTGAAAAATGATTGAAAAAATAGTTACAGATGAAAGTTTTATGGCTTGCCAGTATTTATCCATCAACATTGCATCCTTTCGACGGTGATTTTATTCAGCGACATGCAAAAGCAACTGGTATGTTTTGTGCGGTGGAAATTATTCATGTAGTGAAAGATGCTGACGGCTTGTGTACAAACGATATTACAGAAACTGTTGCAAGCCATGGTAACCTAACTGAAAGAATTATTTATTATAAACCTGTTAGCACCTCTATAAAAATAATTGACCGATTACTGTCGAGTTTAAAGTATAAGAAGATTTACAGGAATGCTGTTGAAAATTATATAGCTGAAAATGGTAAACCTGAATTTGTTCATCTGCATATGGCCATGAAAGCAGGATTAACTGTCTTATGGTTAAAAAGAAAATATGGGATACCCTATATACTCTCAGAACATTGGGGAGGATATCTTGACGAAGCGAAACCCAATATCAAAGACTATAATTTTATTTACAGGTATTATTGGAAACAAATAATTTCGAAAGCCGTAGTTTGCACATTCGTTTCCAATGTTTTTCAGGAACAAATGCTCAAAAAATACAGCATAAAAAGCAGCCATGTAATTCCAAATGTAGTTGATACTGATATTTTTTTTGCTGCAGAAAAGATGCAAAATGAAAAGACAAGGTTTATTCATATCTCCACAATGATTTACCAAAAGAATACTGAAGCTATTTTAAAAGCAGTGAGCCTGATAAAAGACGAATTCCCGGTTGAACTTTATCTGTTTGGCCTAATCAATTCTTCACTGGAGTCAATGATAACGGAACTGAGGCTTAAAAACGTTGTTTTTATTAAGGGCGAAGTGCCGCAACAAACTTTATCAGCAGCCATACAACAATCTGATGTGTTGATATTGTATTCCCGTTTCGAAACTTTTGGGTGTGTTTTAATAGAAGCCAATGCCTGCGGAGTTCCGGTCATTGTAAGTAATTTACCGGTATTTCACGAAATTATTGAAGAAGGAGTTAACGGATATTTTGTTGAAGGTGATAATCCGGCAGCATTATCCGAAAAACTAAAAGAGTTTATTGCAGAAAAGAATACTTTTGACAAAATCAGCATTGCCGTAACGGCGGCCCAAAAATATAATTTTAAAAAAATCGGGAAGCAGTTTTTCGATTTATATCAAACACTAATCAAATAAAAATCTGAGCAAATGAGTGAAGTTAAATTAACACAAGGCGAAATACACAGCAGCAAAGGTGTGATGAAATTTGAATTGTATGATGATGATGCGCCAATTGCCGTGGCAAATTTTAAGAAGTTGATCGGCGAAGGTTTTTACAACGGACTGTCATTTCATCGTGTTATCCCCGATTTTATGATTCAGGGTGGGTGCCCGAATGGAACCGGAGCAGGTGGTCCAGGGTACACTATCAATTGCGAATTAAAGGGAACAAAGCAGTTTCATGACCGTGGGGTTATGTCAATGGCTCACCGGGGATTGAATACGGGTGGCTCACAATTTTTTATCTGCCATAGCCGCTCAAATACCAGTCACCTGGATGGTGTACATACCTGTTTTGGAAAAGTAATTGAGGGCTTAGATGTAATTGACGATATCAGGGGAGGAGATGTTATGGAAAAAGTGATAAACCTCTGATTTTTAAAACCAGCCATTTGATTGTTCATATTTTTGCACAAACCACCCTGCAGAGTTTTATGAAATATAAAATACTGCGTTTTAGTTGTACTTACGGTGTTTGCAATATTACCAGGCCAATAACACGATCGCTGCCATTAATGCATAATAGCCGGCAATTATACCAATAGCTGTAAATACATCTTTAACACCTTTGGAATAAAAATTTTTCATAACACAGAATTTAGGTTAAAAAAAAGCATTCAGGGGGTGCAGAATAAAAGAAAAGTTTGTGTTTTGTCTGGAGTGGGTTATAATAGATAAAAACAAAATACGTTAAAAAGATTGATTTTGCAAACATTCCGGCTTTTTTTTAATTTTCAAAAAAGCTGTAATAATGGGAGTTGACCATATTTAGAAATTTTAAAGAACATATTGCTAAACTTGTTTAGTCACATTTTTTACACAATGAACAGTTATAGAAAAATGGCGACAATATAATTTAGTAATTTTAAGCAAATTTTTTTTGCTGATGCCCAAACAATCAATACTTAGGTTTTTATTAAGCTTCTCATTAGTTTTATTAATTACCGGCCCACTTACTGCACAGAATAAGTATGTGTCCAAATTTCAAAATTCATCTGTTTTTGCAGGCATTGAAGTTGGTTCAAAAGGAGTGAAAATGAGCTTGCTGGAGATAGACACAAATGATAAGGACAATGGATCCTTCAATGTAATAAATGATACTTCTATCAATACAGATTTTATTTCATTTACCCAGACTACATATCAGGCTACACTGGCTGCATTGAATAAATTGTACCAGGTGGCAACTACTGATTTTAAAGTTCCGGCTAAGAATGTTTTTACTGCTGTCAGCAGTGGAGTAAAGATACAGGCCGAAAAAGAAAACAAGCTTAACTGGATTGATCAGCTCAGCAGCGCCTTTAAATTTAATTATAATGAACCCGAAAGAAAAGTAACTGTAATTGATGTGCTGGAAGAAGCCAGGCTTTCGCACCTGGGCATAGTTCCGGATTCAAGGCGTTATAATACTTTCCTGATTGATATCGGCAGTGGTAATACCAAGGGAGGATATTTTCCATTTGGCAATACAAAAACTTTTAAACTTTTTCAGCTTAGCTGGGGAACAAAAAGTGCGAATAATGCGGCAGATAAACTTGCCGAGGGGAATAACAGTATTGATAATTATGATAAAAATTTAACCAGGGTACTTAATGGTGCTGAGAATGATGAGATTGTTTATGCTGTAAATGAAAGTGGCTCTTATCCGTTAAGCGATAACATTGCATTTAGCGGAGGTATTGCCTGGGCGCTTTCTACTTTAATGTATCCCGAGTTAATTGATAATGAAGTAGTGCCTGTAAGTTTTGCAGAAGTGAGGGATTTTTATGAAAAAATATTAAAACAGCATCCTACATTATCTGATTATTATATTGTAAAGTCGTTGACCGATAATACACTTGATATTGACAAGATTGGCAAAACCGTTAAAACGGTTAATAAGGTTTTTGACCAGCGTGCTTTATTATCCGGTACCGGTTTATTATTGAAAATAATGCGGCAGTTTCAAAGTGTGAATGAAAGAAAGAGTTTTTACTTTGTAAAAAACGGAGCTGTGGGCTGGATTACTGCATATGTCAACCAAAATCATGCAAACTGATAGTTTATCCCTTTTATCTCTTATAATATTACTAATAAAACATCCTGAACTGCAATGAGAGATACTAAATCGTTATTACTGCTGCTGGTTTCATTGATGTTGGTTTTAGTATCTTTTGGATTGCTTTGGGCCTGGGGATATCGCTTTTACATTAAGAATGATGAAGTAAAAACTGAAAAGCAGCCAGTAACATTTGATTCGGCTGCCATAGCAAACAAGGTACGTGACTCTTTACAGAAAGTGTATAATATCACATTACAGGATCTGGATTCCCAGCTCGATATTACATTAACCAATGCTGATTCATTGAAAAATGAACTCGATTTTAAACTGGGAGAATTTTACCGGTTACGAAATGAGATAACCACACTGTTGAAGAACAGAAATAACGGCAATGATTTTAAAGTTGCCAAACAAAAGATTGATGAACTGCAGGCAAAAGTTCAGGATTTTAAAGATAAGAACCGGGATGTGGAAAATGAAAATAATAAACTCAGTGCAATTTTAGACCAGCTTGATAAGGCTGAAAACAAACCAAATAATGTTACCAAACAACCGGAGACTAATAACAGGCCTGTTGCTGAAAAACAAAAACCTGTTGTAGAAAAAGCAGTTCCTGTTTATCCGGTTTTTACAGCTTCTGAACTTAGGTTTTCGGCTTTGGTTGTCGGCAACGACGATGAGGTTGAAACAAACAATGCGGCAAAAGCAAGTAAACTTACCGGTTCATTTACGGTAACGAATTTTAACAGCCAGTTCACCAATGCCGAAATGCTTGTAGTGGTGCTGCAGCCGAATGGAACTGTTTTAAAAACCTCAGGTTGGGAATCTGGAACTTTTAATACTCCTTCCGGGAAAAAAATATATTCCTATAAACTCAATTTTAATTATTCGAGAGGTGAAGCAAAAAGGCTGATGTTTTCCTTAAAAGCAGCTAATTTAGCCAGGGGTAATTATACAATGGAGGTTTATTACAATGGCTTGTTGATTGCTAAAACAGTTAGAACACTCTCCTGATAAGAGATTTCGGGATTTGCATAAACCGGCAATAGAATGAATTCTACATAAAAAACAATCACCGGCTACTTTATTTATTTAAATTTTATGCACTTTTACACAACTAATAATTAGTGCCCGTTTAAGAATATCCGATACCGATGAAAACACATCATGTTCAGCATGAGAAAACTATGAAAGACCTTCAGTATTGAAGGTTTTTTTTTATACTTGTATTACAGGTTAACTTTAGCTCAGATAAATCTCCTTATTTTAGCTGCATGAAAGCATCTACCATTCACGAATTAAAACAGGAATTGGCAAATACCCCGGCAGAGCAGTTGGTGGAGTTATGTGTGCGTTTGGCAAAATTCAAAAAAGAAAATAAGGAGTTACTAACTTACCTGTTGTTTGAAGCTTTTGATGAACAGGCTTATATTGAAAATATCAAGTCTGATATGGATCAGCAGTTTGAAGAAATAAATACCTCAAGCCTGTATTTTGTAAAGAAGAGCTTAAGAAAGATACTACGACTGCTTAATAAATATATCCGCTATACAGGCTTGGCAGAAACGGAAGTTAAACTCTTATTGTATTTCTGTACAACACTTAAGGATTCAGGCATACCCATCGAAAAAAATCCTGTAATTAAAAATATGTATCATAACCAGTTAAAGAAAATTTCAAAAACTATAGATACCATGCATGAAGATCTGCAGTACGAATATGTAAAAGAATTACAGCAATTGGATTAAATAAAAGAAATGCAATGAGAGATTAATAATCGCTGAAAAAATCGTACATTCAAAATAAAAAATATGCCAAAATCTAAAACAAGAAAACATCATCATGATTATCAACCCCCTGCCAATGCAGTAAAATCGAAAAAAAATAGAAGTGCTGTAACTGTTGCTATTGTTTTCTTTGCTTTAATAGGGATGGGTATAGGTTACTTTGCAGCCGGGGCAAGCCAGTTATGGATTTTGTGGTTAATTGCGGGAGCTATACTGGGCTCAATCGCAGGTTATTATTTTGGCCGGCAAATAGATAAAGCTTTCTCTAAGAAATAACTCCTCAAATTAAATATTGTCTTAAAGAGGCACTTACTAACATTGTCTTCATCAACTGTGGAAATGAATAAGTCCTCCTTACTTGCATTTAGATGAACTAAGTATTATTTTGGTTTGTGTTCACTTTAACTTTTCACCAAAAACTAAACTTATGGACATTAAAAAATTGATTTCTGGCGGCATCGCCGGTGCCGTTGCTTTCTTCCTTTTAGGGTGGCTTATTTATGGGATTTTATTAATGGATTTTATGACCGCTCATTCCGGGGCGGCCGGTAATGTTGGAAGAGCAGAACCGGATTTTATGTACCTGATCATCGGCAACCTGGCTTCCGGACTCCTGTTGGCTTACATTTTTATTAAAGGGAATGTGAACAGTATGGGTGCAGGTATTGTTGCAGGAGCTATTATCGGGTGCTTAATGACAGTGGGTTTTGATTGTGTAATGTATGCTACTTCTACAGTCATCAGTAAAACTGCAATGGCTGCAGACGCAGCAGCAGCTACCGTAATGGGGGCAATAGCAGGTGGAATAGTAGGAATGGTACTGGGGATGGGGAAAAAATCCGAGTGATTTTAATGTATCCTTCATTACAGGTAATGGAAAATCAGGTGAAACAGGTTATCCTGTAATGAAGGATTTCTTTTATTGAGCATGTATAAAAAGATTTATTAGTTACTCTCACTTTATTAGCCTTCCTTTGCACTGTACATTATTGCTGTGAGCACACAGTACAGGATTGATTCAATTTTTACACAGTTTTCCCACCGTAACAGTTTACTCGTCTTTTTAAGTTTGCTAACTACTCTATTGCACAGGTATTTTATTATTTTAAATCAATTTTTAAGTTTTATGAACATTTATGTTTCAAATTTGAGCTTTAACACCAGCGATGTGGAGTTAAGCGAATTATTCTCAGCTTTTGGCGAAGTTTCTTCTGCTAAAGTTATTACTGACAGGGAAACCGGAAGATCACGTGGTTTTGGATTTGTTGAAATGCCTTCTGAAGATGAAGGAAAAGACGCTATGTTAGGTCTTAACAACAAAGAAGTAGAAGGACGTGCTATGTCTGTTTCTGTAGCTAAGGAAAGAGAAGAAAGAAGTAGCAACGGCGGCGGAAGTCGCGGTGGTTATGGCAACAACCGCGGTGGCGGTGGTGGCGGAAGATGGTAATTTTTAAATAACTAACTTTCTATAAAGAGCTCAGTAATGAGCTCTTTTTTTATGTGGTAAACTTATTAGTTACCTTTACATCAGCACACTGGAAAAAAACAGGAAGAATTTAATTATGTCGTCAAAACGTAACGCTGCTGTCGGGTTCATTTTTATAACACTGTTAATTGATGTGATTGGTTTTGGTATTATCATTCCGGTAATGCCAACTTTTATTTCCGAATTGAAGCATGTAGACATCAGTACTGCCTCTACTTATGGCAGCCTCCTGATGTTTTCCTATGCGGTAATGCAGTTCTTTTGTGCACCCATCATCGGTAACCTCAGCGATAAGTATGGCCGCAGGCCTGTTTTACTGTTCTCTTTATTTTGTTTTGGGGTAGATTATCTATTTATGGCTTTTGCACCCAGCTATGGCTGGTTATTTATAGGCCGCATCATTGCCGGTATTGCCGGTGCCAGTATGACTACCGGTGCAGCCTATATTGCTGATGTAAGTACTCCCGAAAACCGGGCAAAGAATTTTGGAATGATTGGTGCCGCATTCGGTCTTGGGTTTATCATCGGTCCCTTTATCGGGGGATTACTGGGTGTACTTGGTCCACGGTATCCCTTTTATGCCGCCGCCACTCTGGCCTTGCTTAACTGGATATACGGTTATTTTGTTTTACCCGAATCTTTGAGCAAAGAAAACCGCCGCCCTTTTGAATGGAAACGTGCAAACCCTGTTGGGGCATTGTTGCACCTGAGAAAATACCCGGCCATTACAGGCCTGGCATTTTCAATTTTTCTGATCTATGTTGCAGCACATGCGATCATGAGTAACTGGAATTATTTTACCATGTACCGCTTTGGATGGAGTGAAGCCATGGTTGGTTTATCGCTGGGTGTGGTAGGTGTTTTAGTAGCAACAGTTCAGGCAGGGCTCACCAGGGTTATCAATCCAAAATTAGGCAACGAGAAAAGTGTTTATATTGGTTTGATACTTTATTCAGTAGGCATGTTATTGTTTGGAGTAGCCAACCAAAGCTGGATGATGTTTTTGTTTTTAATACCCTATTGTTTGGGAGGTATTGCCCAGCCTGCTTTACAGGCCGTGATGGCAGGGCATGTGCCTGCCAATACCCAGGGCGAACTACAGGGAACCGTTACCAGCCTTATGAGTCTGGCTGCTATTATTGGCCCGTTACTGATGAACAACCTGTTCTTTTATTTTACGCATGATAAAGCACCGGTTCATTTGCCAGGTGCACCTTTCTTACTGGCATCGGTATTAATGGCTACCAGTGCCATCATTGCATACAAAACTTTACATCCCGATAAAAAATTAAGCGCAGCATGATAAAAGGAATCAATGATTTTAAAAATGTTTTCTTCATAGGGGTGGCCGGAGTAGGTATGAGTGCGATTGCACAATACTTGTCAGGGAATAATAAAAATGTAAGTGGCAGTGACCGCTATTTTAAAGATGGAGAATTTAATGAAACAAAAGAAAAGTTAGAAGCTGAAGGGATTAAATGTTTTTTACAGAATGGTGATGGTATATCAGCTGAAACTGATTTGGTTGTTGTTTCAACTGCCATAGAAGATACTGTTTTTGAAGTGCAGAAGGCTAAGCAATTAAATATCCCTATCATCAAACGCTCAGAATTGCTGGCGTTGATTGCAAAAAGCAAGAAAACAATTGCAGTGGGTGGCACATCGGGTAAAAGCACTACCAGTGCCATGTTATTTGAAATACTTGAACAGGCTGGTATGCAACCCAGCATTATCAGCGGCGCCGGTCTAACCAGAATAATTAAAGAAGGAAAAATAGGTAATGCCAAAGTTGGAGCAGGAGAGTGGCTGGTGATTGAGGCTGACGAAAGCGACGGTAGTATTGTTCAGTATCATCCGGAAATTGGTTTGCTATTGAATATAGACAAAGATCATCAGGAGATAGATGAACTGATGAGCATATTCGGCATATTTAAAAACAACAGTAAGAAATTCATCGTCAATCAATCCAATACATTAGCCAAACAGCTTTCGCAAAATATAAAGAACGATTTTGCATCTGATGAAAATTCAGAAGCCGGCTACATAGCAAAAGACTTTACACAAAATGGTTTTTGCATTTCATTCATAATTCATAACTCAACATTCATAATTAATTCCATCGGCAAACACAACATGGAGAACGCCCTTGCCGCCATTACTGTTGCCTGTCAAATAGGAGTTGATTTGGAAACCTGTGCATCTGCATTAAAAACTTACGAAGGCATTTACCGCCGTAACCAGGTATTGGGTAACAAGAACGGTGTTTGGGTTATTGATGATTACGCTCACAACCCGGTTAAATGTGCTTCGGCCATTGCTGCATGTCAGCCTGTGGCTGATAAAGTGATTGCATGGTTTCAACCACATGGTTACGGACCAACCCGTTTTTTACGTAACGATTTTGTAAAAGAAATTGCAGCCGTATTACGACCACAGGATGAAATATGGATGAGTGAAATATTTTATGCCGGAGGCACGGCTGTAAAAGATATCAGCGCCAATGATTTAATCAATGATATTAATGCGCTGGGTAAAAATGCTTTCTTTCTTGAAGATAGAAATAAGTTTGTTGAGAAAGTGAGGCCACATCTTTCTGGCAATTCTGTCTTACTTTTAATGGGCGCCAGAGATCCTTCGCTGGAAACATTTTCTAAGTCGGTTTTCGAAAATCTGTAGCGATGTAAATAATATTCATCTGGTTAAACCGCAACAGCAATATGAAAAAAAAATTAAGCTTCTTCCTGTTCTTTTTTTTAAATATTATCCTGCTGCAGGCTCAGCAAATTGCAAAAGTTGACCTGGTGAATACTTTGATGGGCACCGATTCCAAACCTTCACTTTCAAATGGCAATACATATCCTGCTATCGGCACACCATGGGGTATGAATTACTGGACACCTCAAACCAATAAAAACGGTGATGGCTGGCAGTATCAATACGGTGCCGAAAAAATTGTAGGCTTTAAACAAACACATCAACCCTCGCCATGGATGAATGACTACGGTGTTTTCTCCATCATGCCTTCAACAGGAGGATTAAAATGGAAGGAACAAGACAGAGCCAGTTGGTTCTCCCACAAATCCGAAGAAGCAAGGCCTTATTATTACAAAGTTTATTTAGCCGATGCTGATATTACCACTGAATTAACCGCAACAGAACGTGCCGCATCTTTTCAAGTTACATTTCCACAATCAGATACTTCATCTTTTATCATAGATGCATTCGATAAAGGTTCTTATGTAAAGATTATTCCTGAAGAAAATAAAATAATCGGCTACAGTACCCGCTACAGGCGTGGTAAACTCATCGATTTTAAAAACTATTTTGTTATTTATTTTGATAAAAAATTCGACATAAAAAAAACGGTAAGTGAAACCGGAGCATTGATTGATTCCCTGGAAATAAACAATTCTCATGCACTGGCGGTTGTTGCATTTAAAACACGAAAGGGAGAAAAAGTACATTGCCGTGTGGCATCTTCCTTTATCAGTTTTGAACAGGCCGAACAAAATTTAAAAGAACTGGGTAACGACTCTTTTGAAAAAACTAAATCAGCCACAAAAGCCAAATGGGAAAAAACATTAAATGCAGTACAGGTAGAAGGTGGTACCGATGAACAAATGCGAACGTTTTACAGTTGCATGTATCGCACGGTGATGTTTCCTAACAAATTGTATGAGATAGATTCAAAAAATCAGATTATCCATTACAGCCCTTACAACGGAAAAATTTTACCGGGTTACATGTATGCCGGCACAGGTTTCTGGGATACGTTCCGTGCATTATATCCCTTACTCAATTTATTATATCCCTCCATCAACAAAGAAATGCAGGAAGGCCTCATCAATGATTATAAAGAAGGCGGCTGGTTGCCCGAATGGAGCAGTCCCGGTTATGCTGATATTATGATCGGCAATAATTCTGCATCGGTAGTTAGTGAAGCATACATAAAAGGCCTGCGTGGTTATGATATTGAAACCCTGTACCAGGCTTTGTTACATGGCGCCAATAACGAAGGGCCGGTAAGTGCAGTAGGTCGCAAAGGCGTTGAGTATTACAACAGGCTTGGTTATGTTCCTTATGATGTTAAGATAAATGAGAATGCAGCCCGTACTTTGGAATATGCTTATGACGACTTCGCTATTTATCAACTCGCCAAAGCATTAAACAAGCCCAAAGAAGAAATTGAAATTTTTGCAAAGCGATGCATGAACTATAAAAATCTTTTCGACCTCGAAACAAAACTGATGCGTGGAAAAAATGAAGATGGAAAATTTCAATCACCATTCAACCCGGTTAAATGGGGCGATGCATTTACCGAAGGCAATAGCTGGCATTACAGTTGGAGCGTTTTTCATGATGTGCAGGGATTGATAGATTTGATGGGCGGGAAAGAAATATTCTGCAAGATGCTTGATTCTGTTTTTTCTATGGCGCCAACTTTTGATGACAGTTATTATGGCGGCACCATTCATGAAATACGTGAAATGCAGATCGCCAACATGGGACAATACGCACATGGCAATCAGCCGATACAGCACATGATCTATTTATACAATTATGCTGGCCAGCCCTGGAAAACACAATACTGGGCAAGGGAAACCATGAACCGCATGTACAAACCCACACCTGATGGTTATTGCGGCGATGAAGACAATGGACAGACAAGTGCCTGGTATATATTTTCGGCCATGGGCTTTTACCCGGTATGCCCGGCAACTGATCAGTATGTAATGGGTGCACCGTTGTTTAAAAAACTAACTGTGAATTTAGAGAAAGGTAAAAAATTCATCATTGAAGCGCCGCAAAACAGCGATTACAATAAATATGTTCAATCAGTAACCATGAATGATAAAGATTATACCAAAAACTGGCTGAATCATTTTGAAATGTTGAAAGGTGGAAAACTAAAAGTGAATATGGGCAGCGAACCCGGTAAAATATGGGGCTCTTCCAAAGCCGATGTGCCGTTTTCTTTTTCGCTGAATAAATAAAAGCAGTAATCTCATTTAAATTATTGATTATGAAAATCATTTTCTGGATATTGTTTTTCTTTTCTTCATTTGCTGCATCTGCACAATTGAGAGGCTTTACTGATAAGGATCTGAAAGGGCTTGCCGGTAAATGGACAGGAACAATGGTTTATACCGGCGAAAAAGAGCAGGTTACTTTTAAATCAATTCTGGATATCAATGACCTGAAGGATTCCCTCGTATTTAATTATATTCATGTGGGACCGGATGCTAAAATGGATACTGTAAAATATGCGATGCGTATTTATGATGAAGGTAATATGCTGCAGTTCGACAGCAGCGAATATTATATTATGGCGGTGCGGCGAAAAGGCGTGAGACTTGTAGTTATTGCAGAACGGGAAGGCGTGGATAATTCCAGGTCGGCCGATTTTCAGATTACATTAACCATCGGCCCGGGCTATTTAAATATTGTAAAAGGAATCCGGTACGGCGATATGACTGAATATTTTATTCGTTACCGGTCAGTTTTTACCAAACTATAAAACTTCTATTAAATGTCATCAACACTAATAAAAAATATCAGCCGGTTAATTAATGTTCGTGAACAAAACGAATTACTCAGGGGAGGGGCGTTGGCTCAATTGCCATCAATTGAAGATGCCTTTCTTATAATCGAAGACGGCATCATCACTGATTATGGCGCCATGTACGAACTGGAATTAAAAGTTCCGCAGCTACCTAAAGATATTATTGATGCGGATGGCCAATTTGTGTTACCAACCTGGTGCGACAGTCACACCCACATCGTTTTTGCCCAAACCCGTGAAGAAGAATTTATTTACAAATTGAAAGGCATGAGTTATGCCGAGATAGCTGCCAAGGGTGGCGGCATCTTAAACTCGGCCAATAAATTAAATGAAGCAACCGAAGATGAACTCTTCAACAGTGCATACAAAAGAATACAACAAGTTATCAAACTCGGCACGGGTGCCATCGAAATAAAATCGGGTTATGGCTTAACCGTAGAAGGGGAGTTGAAGATGTTGCGGGTGATAAAAAGACTCAAAGAAAAATGCAGCATCCCTGTAAAAGCAACCTTCCTTGGTGCACATACTTACCCCGTTGCTTTTAAAGAAAACCACCAGGGATATATCGACTGCATCATCAACGAAATGCTTCCTGTAATCGCCAACGAAAAGCTGGCAGATTATATCGATTGCTTCTGCGAAACAGGTTTTTTCTCTGCCGCCGAAATGGAAACCATCGTTAACGCCGGCATCGGATTTGGCCTAAAACCCAAGCTGCATATTAATCAGTTAAACAGCATTGGAGGCATTGAATTGGCTATTAAACTAAATGCGCTATCCGCTGATCATCTGGAGACTATGACAGATACCGATGTTAAATTACTAAGTCAATCAAATACAATTGGAACGCTTTTGCCAACCGCAGCATTCTTCTTGCGCATGCCTTTTCAACCGGCAAGAGCGCTTATTGATAACAACTGCGCCATTGCTCTTGCTACTGATTACAACCCCGGCTCGTCACCCAGCGGAAACATGAATTTTGTGATTGCACTTAGTTGCATACAAATGAAAATGCTGCCCGAAGAAGCGATAAATGCAGCCACAATAAATGCTGCTTACGCCATGGAAGTACAAGACCAACTTGGAAGTATTACTGTTGGCAAAAAAGCCAATCTTATTTTTACTAAACCCATTCCTTCTTTATCATACCTGCCTTATTCTTTTGGGGAGAATTGTATTGATAAGGTGATGATCAATGGCGAGTTTTTTTCTTAACCACTAAGAACACGAAGGATTACACAAAGGGCACTAAGGATTTCTTTGTGTACTTTGTGTTCCTCACTTAGTGTACTTTGTGGTTAAATCTACTATGCATTAAAAATTTTAAACCTTTCAAAACAATACTTCTCCAGCCCCTCCCGGTCATCCGGATGAGCAATATCAATCAGCATCCGTGCCCGCTGCCTCAAATTTTTACCAAACAAAAAAGCTACGCCATATTCTGTTACCACATAATGCACATGCCCACGGGTAGTAACCACACCGGCACCTTCCTTTAAAAAAGGTACAATCCTTGGCAGCCCTTTTTTAGTACGGCTTGTTAAAGCAATGATTGGTTTACCGCCCTTGCTCAGCGCAGCACCACGAATAAAATCCATCTGCCCGCCTATGCCGCTGTATTGCCTGCTGCCAATACTGTCGCTGCAAACCTGGCCGGTAAGATCAACTTCAATGGCGCTGTTAATAGCCACTACTTTGGGGTTACGTTGTATCACCTGCGGATTATTCACATAATCAATATCTAAAAAAACAGTACTCGGATTATCATCTACATAATCATATAATTTGCGGCTGCCCAGTGCAAAGGAGGTAACACTTTTATTGGGGTGTATCTTTTTCTTCCGGTTGTTAATCACATCTTTCTCTATCAGGTCAATCACGCCATCACTCATCATTTCGGTATGCACACCTAAATTTTTATGATCCCCAAGCAGGCTAAGTACAGCATCAGGTATGGTACCAATGCCCATCTGCAGGGTGCTGCCATCTTCAATCATATCGGCAATATATTTACCGATCTTCAGTTCATTTTCACCAATCTTGCTGGTATAACTTTCTTCCGGCAGTTCCGCTTCATGAAATACCATTTTTGTAAACCTGTCCGTATGTATCATGCCATCACCATGTGTGCGTGGCATCATCGGGTTCACCATCGCAATTATCTTTTTTGCGTTATCAACCGCACTCCGTGCAATATCAACCGACACACCCAGGCTCACATAACCCTGCTTATCCGGAGGTGAAACTTGTACAATAGCCGTATCCAGTTCCAGTATTTTATTGTGAAAAAGATCAGGAATATCACTTAAAAAAACCGGAATAAAATCGGCCCTTCCCTCAGCTACAGCCTCTCTTATCGGCCCCGATACAAATAAAGAGTTAATATGAAAACTATCCCTGTACTCCGGTTTGGCAACTTCAACATCTCCTTTCAGCGTAATAGAAACCAGTTCTACATTTTTTAACCTGTCCTTTTCTTTAGCCAGTTCATTCAGCAGGTGGGTGGGTGTACACATACTGCCATGCACAAATACACGGGTATTGCTTTCAATAATGGATAAGGCTTCCTTTGCGGTAACGTAATTGTAGGGGTGAACCATGGTTTCTATTTATTTACGGCAAATTTCTGTGTTATTGAGATAAACTGAGCAAATGTTCATCATGTTGGTATATGATTTTGATTTTTTACCACAAAGGAAACAAAGCAAAACCACAAGGAACACAAAGAAAACTATTGTGTCCTTGGTGCCTACCTTTGTGCCCTTTGTGGTTAACCCTTAAATTCCTTAATTTTAAAACAAAAAACAGCCGGTAAGACGATAAGTCGGAAAAATAAAACGCCTTCCCGTCTTCCCGGCAAAAAAACAAACCCATGGCCCAACAACTCATCGAATGCGTCCCAAACTTCTCCGAAGGCAACGACCTCAACATCATCAAACAAATAACCAACGAAATAGAAAAAGTTGACGGCGTACGCCTCCTAAACGTAGACCCCGGCAAAGCCACCAACCGCACCGTAGTAACCATCGTAGGCCAACCCGCCAACGTAATAGAAGCCGCCTTCCAGGCCATAAAAAAAGCCGGCGAGTTAATAGACATGACCAAACACAAAGGCGAGCACCCCCGCATGGGCGCCACCGATGTTTGTCCGCTGATACCCATTGCCAACATCAGCATGGAAGAAACAGCAAAGTACGCACAGCAGCTAGCCAAAAGGGTAGGAGAAGAACTCAGCATCCCCGTGTACCTCTACGAAGCCGCCCAACCTGACACAACACGCAACAACCTATCCGTAATAAGAGCCGGCGAATACGAAGGCTTCTTTAAAAAAATAAAAGAACCAAAGTGGAAACCCGATTTTGGCCCTGCCGAATTTGACGCCAAACGGGGCGGCACCGTCATTGGCGCAAGAGACTTTTTAGTAGCTTATAATATCAACCTCAATACCACAAGCACCCGCCGTGCCAATGCCATCGCATTCGATGTACGGGAAGCCGGCCGCAATGTAGAGGTAGACGGAAAGAAGGTAAACCAGCCCGGCACCCTCAAAGCCGTAAAAGCCATTGGCTGGTATATTGAGGAATATGGCGTGGCGCAAATCTCCATGAACCTCACCAATATCAATACCACCCCCGTGCATTTGGCCTTCGACGAAGTATGCAGCAAAGCCACCACCCGTGGCATACGGGTAACCGGCTCCGAACTGGTGGGCCTCATCCCCCTTAAAGCCATGACCGATGCCGGCAAATACTTCCTTAAAAAGCAGCAGCGCAGCATTGGTGTAAGCGAAGCCGAACTCATTAAAATAGCCATCAAAAGCATGGGCCTCGACGAACTGGGCCCCTTCAACCCGCAGGAACGCATCATCGAATACATGCTCGCCAACCCGGCCGATAGCAAACTGGTGAGCATGACCCTCACCGCCTTTGCCAACGAAACCGCCAGCGAAAGCCCGGCACCCGGCGGCGGAAGCATCAGCGCCTATGTAGCCGCACTCGGCATCAGCCTGGGCACCATGGTAGCCAACCTCAGCAGCCACAAACGTGGGTGGGACGAACGCTGGGAAGAATTCAGCGACTGGGCACAACAGGGCGAACAATACAAGAGCGAACTCCTGCGCCTGGTAGATGCCGACACCGCAGCCTTCAATAAAATAATGGAAGCCTTTGCCATGCCCAAAGCCACCACCCACGAAAAAGCCCAACGCACACAAGCCATACAGGCCGCCACCAAATACGCCATTGAAATACCCTTTAAAGTAATGGAAACCGCTTACAACAGTATGCAGGTAATAAAGGCAATGGTACAAACCGGCAACCCCAATTCCGTTACCGATGCCGGCGTTGGCGCCCTTTGTGCCCGCACTGCCGTAATAGGCGCTTACATGAACGTACGCATTAATGCCGCCGGTTACGCCGACAAGGAATTTATTACCGGCCTCATTGCCCGTGGCGCCGCCATACAAGCCAATGCCATTGCCCTGGAAGCGGAGATTATTGAGATGGTGAATGAGAAGATTGGAGTTTAATGACGAACCTGTCTGCCGGTAGGCAGGTTAAGAATTACGAATTAGGAATGAAAAGGGCAACCTGTATTACAATTCCTAATTCTCCATTCCTAATTCCTAATTTGTACTTGGGTACCAGCATTTGCTTTTCATGGCATCATCGTTGTGTCACTCACTTGTACGGCATATCTTTATGAAACGTTTATTGATTCATCGATTGTCTAGAAGTGGTTCGTAATGATATGAATCATGGCTAAGATATTTTTTGAAATTTAAATTGGTGTTCTTAGAAACAAACAAGATCTTTTGTTGTATTTTTAAATCACGCTAGAGTATCTAAAAGCGGTAATTATTTGTTATGTATGTAAATCGTATTGTAATTTCTAACGTTCGAATTATTGATTATTTGGTAATAGACTTTAAATCTCCATATAAAGGATGGCACGTAATACTTGGTGATAACGGATCAGGGAAATCTACTTTAATTCGATCGGTAGCATTGGCTTTGATTGGCCCAAATGATGCAATTGCTTTGAGGACCAATTGGAAAGATTGGTTGGGCAGAGATGGAAGACAGACTTATATTCGATTAGATATTTTCAAACATGATGAGTTTGATAAGTATTCGGGAAAAAGTGCACCGATGAAAAAATATCTAGTGCCAAATTTTATTGGATTTGAAAAAGATCATGAAAATGGTTTAATTAATATTACTCATAACCATAACTCCAAAGGGCCAAGTGGTAAATTGATTAACGCTGCAAGATATAATTGGGGCAAAGGTTCGGGGTGGTTCTCTGCTGCCTATGGACCATTCAGGAGATTTACGGGAGGAAATTCTGATTGGAATAAAATTTTTTATTCATCTCCAAAAGTAGGTGCCCATTTAAGTGTTTTCGGTGAAGATATTGCATTAACTGAAGCTATTGAATGGTTAAAAGAGCTAGATTATAAAAGACTTAAGGAGAAGGAGTTTTCAAATGAATTGAGTGAAGCTGAATCAATATTTCAAAGTATCAAACATTTCATAAATAATAGTGAGCTACTCCCTCATGAAGCATCATTTGAAAAAGTAGAAGATGTCCCAATTTTTAAAGATGGTGAAGGAAATCTCATCCCTGTTACTCAATTAAGCGATGGTTATAGATCTATTCTAAGTCTAACTTTTGAATTGATAAGGCAGCTGATTAATACTTATGGACAATCTATTGTTTTTAAGGATATCTTCAAAACAAATGAAATCAATGTTCCTGGAGTTGTCTTGATTGATGAAATTGATGCTCACTTACATCCGTCTTGGCAGACTAAAATTGGCAATTGGTTTACTAAACACTTTCCATTATTACAATTTATAGTAACTACTCATAGTCCATTAATTTGTCGAGCTAGCGAAAAAGGTAGTATATGGAGGTTGAAATCACCAGGAAGTGATTTTAAATCTGGGGAAGTAAAAGGAACAGAGAAGGAAAAACTAATTTTCGGAAATATTTTAGATGCCTATGGTACTGAAATTTTTGGTAAATCAGCAGTGAGATCCGAAAAGTCAAATGAGAAGCTCGAAAGACTGGGTAAACTAAATATTCTAGCAGCATTAGGAAAAATAAAACCTGAAGAAGAAAAAGAAAGACTTGAACTTCAAAAAATCCTAGGTACAGATGATCCAACTAACACCTAAAAAATTATCTACAAAAAATATTAGGTTACTTAATCAACTTCAAAAACAAATAGATTCAGAAGCAGTTTTTGCAGATAAAGTAGCAAGAGCTCAACTTCTTTGGAGATCAAAAGGAGGGAAGCCTGGGCAGGAAGTTTTTTCTGAAATATATGATGAACTTTATGATTTATGTGTGTATGTAGGTATATGCAACTATTGTGAACAAAGTGAAGCAAACGATATAGAGCATATTTATCCGAAATCTTTTTTTCCAAATTTGACTTTTAACTGGGATAATTATTTACTCGCATGTAAGCAATGTAACACAGCTTATAAACTTGATCAATGCTTTGTGTTAGACAAAAAAAATAATGTATTGGAGGTTAAAAGAGGAAACGAGCCGAAGCATAATATAGGGTGTTTTATTAACCCAAAAACAGAAGATCCAAATAATTTTATTATTCTAAATCTTCTTTCATTCAAGTTTGATTTAATTCCCGGAATTAACAAAAAGGACACAAATAAAGCGTTAACTACACTTAAAATTCTTGAACTTAATCAAAGAGATACTTTAATCGAAGCTAGAAAAAGTGCAAGTCGACATTTTTATGAAATGCTGGATAGGTTACGCCGAATTTTGGAGACTGCATCAATTGAAGAATTAGAAGAGAGTCTCAACCCTTATGACGATAGATTTGACCTAACTCAGCCATTAGGCAGTATTAAAGCATCTATAGTTAGTAGCTATAAGGCATATATAAGTAGTTATCAGCATCCTTCAGTATGGCATTCAATTAAGGCAATAGAGAGCAAAACAAATGCTAAATGGATTAATCTTTTCAAACAAATTCCGGTTGCACTTACATGGTAGTAAAACCACCCGAACTGGCGCAGATATACGGTTACCCAACTGGCACTCCGCCGATGTTGGTGTTACGTAAACCATCCGTAAGCCAACTGGCGCAATCGCACGTGCCGCCGGCTGGTGTTATCACCACCGGCGTAACAACCCAAAAGAACTTACAAAATAATTCAAAGCATCTCAAACCACAGTCGTCGGTGATAACACCGGACGACGGCGTCTGCTGGGTTAGGAGTGAAGATATTTAAAATGGATAAGACCAACATCGGCAAATAGAAAGCATTTTTGCACTTTAAAAATAAGTTACTGCCTAAGGAAACCGTCTTTAAATTCTATAGGCACGCTACCTTGTCCAATTATGATCAAAGTACCATAGCTATAGATTTCAAAGCTCGAAGCACCAGTTTGCTGCCATAAATGATAAGACACTCCGTTTGATTCAAAACCAGATTGACCAGTAAAATACCAATGAATAGTTATCGGAGTACCATTATATTTAGCAGTGGCAAGGTTACCAGTGGCACCAGAACTTCCTGGAGGAATTCCATTTATACCTTGATAAGTATAAACAACACTATCCATAGGGCTAATTGAAGTCGATAGCCATGGACCATTAGGATTTCCTATCACACGATAGAACGAACTGCTGGGTCGGTACATACCAAGTATCAGAAAATTAATCCGTGGATCAACACCAACATGAATGGAAATAACTGGAATTGTCTTTGTTCCTCCAGGGCCAGTAGCGCTAAAGGTAAAAGAGCTGTCAGCTTTTAATTTAGCTGTTGTGTATTGAAATGTATCTTTACCAACGTAAACTCCATTTGCATAAACGGCAGTAGTATTCTGAAAGTAACAGTAAAACTTAACAGTGCTATCATACTCAATACTTTGATTTGATGGCACAGTTACTACAGTACCCGTTGGAGCGGGAATAGGGTCAATACATTGAGACAAACTGGTTTGAATACCTGGTGTATTTGGACAAACATCAACAACAGTTGTCGGAGCAGGAGTATCCTTACTACAACTACATATAAATACCATCAGAATTAAAATGTTTACGATTATAATACTGCTGATCTTTTTCACAATTTATTTTTTTCCGCCGATGTTGGTGTTACGTAAACCATCTCCGCCGATGTTGGTGTTACGTAAACCGCTCGTAAGCCAACTTGCGCAACCGCACGTGCCGCCGTCTGGTCTTATGACCAACGGCGATGAGCCATAAAAGAGTTTTAAATAAATAATTCAAACCATCTCAAATTTCAGTCGTCGGTGATAACACCGGACGACGGCGTCTGCTGGTTCAGGAGTGGGCTAGTACATCGATGTTGGTATTACATAAACCATCCGCAAGCCAACTGGCGCAACCGCACGTGCGGCCGGCTGGTGTTATCACCACCGGCATAGCGCCCGAAAAGAGTTCAAATAATAATTCAAAACAGCTCAAATTTCAGTCGTCGGTGATAACACCGGACGACGGCGTCAGCAGGTTTGGGAGTGGGTCTCCCAACTGGCGCAGATATACGGTTTCCCCCCCAACTTCGCCGATGTTGGTGTTACCTAAATAGCACTCAAGCCAACTGGCGCCCCCGCACTCGCCGCCGTCTGGTCTTATGACCAACGGCGATAGCACCGGCAGAAAGCCCAAAATAAAAAACAATTTAGTACGCATCTCAAATTTCAGTCGTTGGTGATAACACCGGACGACGGCGACTGCTGGTTTAGGAGTGGCAGCAAATGTTTTCGCATGCACCACAATTATCACCAACGGCGATAGCATCGGCATAAAGCTCAAAACAAAAACAAATTAATACCAGCTCAAACCTCAGTCGTCGGTGATAACACCGGACGACGGCGTCAGGAGGTTTAAGAGTGGGTGCAAAAATTAAATCACCCTTTAAAATGCGTAAGCATATTAAAATAATCAGTACCATGCTCATAAAATAAAGCAGATGAATAATGGTATTCTTCCGGAAATTTACACAACCCTGCTACCACAGGGTTATAATGGATATAATCCAGTTTTTGATTATACACAGCATCAGTAAACAAATCCACACCCAATGATTCACGTTTCCATATTTGATATTGCCGATCGCCTTTATTTACTTTGCATTTTTCCAATAAAGCAGGATCATCCTTTATTAATTCAAATTTAATTTGCTGGGCGGTAAATCTCATAAAGCTTAATTGAACATCTGTTGGTTCATGCCCTGGCAGTACTTGCCATATCAGGTGAATGTGGTTATTCATTATTGCAAATGCATTCAGTTCAATTCTTTTATTGTTAATCATAAATTGTAAACTGCTAACGATAATGTTTTTAAACTTATCGTTTGCAAGTAAAGGCAGCCAATCGTAACAGGTTGCAGTATAAAATTGTGGCCAATGAACTGGGTATAAGGTTTTCATTAACCTAATTTACAAAAAACAAACTCAAACCATCTCAGTTTTCAAGCGTGGGTGACAACACCAGATAGTTAAAGCTTTGCTATTCAAATAATATTCGCAATCTTTATAGCAAAGCATTAATATGAAGTACAAAATCATTGTGACTTTTTCTGTTGTTTTATTCAGTTACACTTCATTCGCCCAGAGCGGAAGAAAACTCGATAAAAATTTTTCCTTTGTAATGACAGGCAAACTCGACACAGTTGCTGCCTTTTCATTTGAAACCCGTGTTAAAAGAAGTGGTTGGGGCGATTTTAGCGGCGCACTTGCCCAGTCATTTATTGGCAAAGGGTTCCAGGTAAATACTAAAGAAAACTTAAGTTCAAAACATAGTTTCAGCATAGTTATAGATTATGGTCGTGGATTCTTTGCAAATAAAATGCAGTACTTCGATCTTAAAGGTCAAATTATTGCTATGAATACCAACTCCGAAGTTGTTGGAACATTTGCCTATGACGGTAGGTTTAATACAGATGAGATTTCAGATGCTATTGCGGCGGCGATAAAAAGCAACAATCCGGTAATAGTAAAAGAAGAATATAAAAAACCAGAAGTTATAAAGAGCGAGCCACAAGATTATCAGTCAGGCAAATCAAAAGAGGATAGGCTAAGAGAACTTAAAAATTTATTTGAGAAAGAATTGATCACTAAAGAAGAATATGAAAAAGCGAAGGCAAAGATATTAGAGGAGCAGTAATATTTTCTTCTTAAAGTAATTGCATTTCATTAGCATAATTGATTATTTCATCAAGAGATTGAACTTCAGCTTTTTCTTTCATTCTTGTCACAACAGCTTCTATAGTTCGTGCACTCAAATTAATTTCATTGGCAATTTGATTGTTAGTCTTTCCTGCACTAAGTAATTCAAGTATCTGGAGCTCTCTTTTGCTAAAACCAGGTTTGCCATCTTTTAAATATTCTGGAGAAGCTTGCTGCATTGCATTTATTAAAAGCTCAGATATATAAAGCCAGTTTTTCCGGCAAACAAGAATAGCCTTATAAATTTCTTCGCAGGCTGTAGTTTTCGTAAGGTATGCATTTGCGCCAAGTTCAATGGTTTTACAAATCATGGATGCATCATCATACATGGTTAGCATAATAACTTTTATACCGGGGTATTTTTGTTTCAGTAATGGCAAAGTTTCCAGGCCATTCATAACAGGCATATTAATGCCTAGAATTATTACATCAGGTTTATGATATTCCAGTTTCTCCAACAAATCAAGCCCATGTTCAGCTTCGGCTATTATATCTATGTCTGTGTATTTAGCCAAACCTTTTCTTACCCCATCACGGAATATCTTATGGTCGTCAGTTACAATGATCTTGATTATTTCTTTATGCATAAGCAATTAGTATAAGCACGGCCTTAAATTAAACTATCTTAAAAGTCTGGCCATAAGTCCAAGTCTTTCTAAATTCATCTTCAATATAAATTTGAAAATTGTGAGCAGTTTCAATCTTAAATGGTTTTGGGATAGTCCATGCATAATTACCTATCTCCGAATTATTATAATACGGGTCCGGCAAAGCAGTTTCGATAATTTTATTAATGGTTTCATCCACAAGCCATAACCTTATTGATTGGGGGACTGGAGGTCCTCCTTTCCAAAATATATGAATTCGTGACCCTTTTTTAAAAATTTCTCCACCGCCAGGAGTTAATATTTCAAATTTTGGATGCTTTGAGTAAATCGTCTGCAATCTACCTGGTAATAGAAATTGTGTTTTTTTGAGAACGCCCATTTTTTAGAGATTAATTGTAATGGATGTTCAAGATAATTATTAACCATAACAATAACAACTACTCCAACTGGCGCAGGTTTTTGCCGCCGTAGGTAAGCCCCCCAACTGGCGCAAGTATGTCCCCCAACTGGCGCAGGTATGTCCCTAACTGGCGCAAGTATGCCCAACTGGCGCAGAGTGATTACTGGCGCAGATATGCAGGACGGGCAAAGAGCGTTGGCGTATCTGTGCCCATTAAGCCATATTGCATATCTGCGACAGTGATCGAAAAAAACAGCCTTGTAATTTCAATAACAGTTTATTATTTTGTTGGTAATTAATTTTATTCAGTTAAGGATGGACCGGATCCTTTTGTCTTAACAAAGTGCATTCCTCATATAATTATGTTTTGTTAATTTGAAAATTAAAGTAATGTTCAGATTAATTTTACTGTTTTTTTTTCAGCTGGCCTTTGTTCAATTTTCAGCTGGTCAAAATAAAAAAGATAATACGATTATTGTCAATGGCTTTGTAAGTTTCAATAAATTGAAGGAAACGCTTCTTAAAGAAGGATTTACTTCATTTAATTATGATACAGTATTTGTAACAGCAGCGGGCAGGCCCTTGGGTAACAGTAATGCACTTAAACAAACCTATGTTATAATACGTACAGACAGTTCACTCAGTTTTACAGGATTTATTGTATTCGGGGAAGACAAAAATTATTCCAGTGGCATGTTGCTAGAGAACAGGTATGGCTATTCAAAGAAGGGTTTTTTCATTATGAATAAAATATGCGCTTCTTTTGGGTTTCCGCTTGTATATACCAAAGAAGCTGATTTTTAAACACCGGATTATGAAAAAACAACTATTGCCGGTTATCATGTTGTTGCTCTCTGTTAACATTTCATCCGCCCAGAACGAGGGTGATAATCTGATCATCGTTCATGGATATGTTAAGTACCATAAAGTGGCCGAAGCGCTTTTTAGAAATGGATTTGCCATTATGGACTATGACAGCACCTATATAAGCGGTTTAAAGGTAGCTGGGCCTGTAACAGCTATCAAAATAGTTGTAACCCGCCGGGATACTGCGGTTTTTTTCAAGGGTTTTGGCGGCAGTCAAAGCAATGGCAATTTTTTCCATAACTGGAATGTGTCCTATTCATCAGGCCTTTATAAAAAATGGTTTACAATCCTGAATGAGATCTGTACTTCGTTTGGATTACCTGTTTCTTATTTCAAACAAAGTGAATAGTTTGCCACCACGTAGGTGTCGGTTACTGGCGCACAGATGATAAAATAAAAGCAGTACATTTAGTTGACATGGAACATGAAAATCAATTTAAACCTGATATAGATGATAGTTTTTATATTGGCAATGCCGGCCTTGTGTTATTTCACCTCAACTGGCGCAGATATACGGTTAGTGGTGCAGATATGCAGGGCGGTCAAAGAGCGTTGGCGGACTTGCCTACCGGCCGGCAGGCCTGTGCCCACTAATACTGCCAAAATATAAAATCAGCCAAGCCTTACACTTTAAAAGCTTTTACATAGGCAACAGATACTTTACTGGCGGAAGTATATTAATTTAAGTTAAATCCATTTCTTTAGCATATTTTAAAAGTTCATCCAGTGTTTGTACTTCTGCTTTTTCTTTCATTTTATTAACAATTGCTTTTACTGTTCGTTCGCTCAAATTAATTTCGTTGGCAATTTCTTTATCAGTTTTTCCAATAGTAAGTAATTTCAAAATCTGGATTTCCCTTATGCTTATGAATTGGCTGCCGTTATTAAGATATTTTACTTCAGATGGCTGCATAGCTGCAGCCACAAGTTCCGTGATATATAACCAGTTATTCTGCAGGTATTTTATAGCAGCGTATATTTCATCAGGTTGAGCACTTTTTAAAAAGTATGCATTGGCTCCAAGTTCCATAGCATGCCGGATGAATTGAGGGTCTTCATACATGGTCAGCATAATGACTTTAATTCCCGGATATTTTTCTTTCAGTTTTGGGAGGGTTTCAAAACCATTCATAACCGGCATATTAAGGTTAAGCAGGATCATGTCAGGTTTATGATGTTCCAGTTTTTCCAGCAGATCAAGTCCATTTCCAGCCTCTGCAATTATTTCTAAATCTTGTTTTTCCTCCAGGCTTTTTCTTACTCCCTGCCGAAAAATACGGTGGTCATCGGTTATAATGATCTTTATTTTTTCTTCCTGTATCTGCATAACTAGTATTTAACCGAAAGTAACTAATCATAATTTGTGACAAGCTGTTTCAAATATACATTTTCACCACTTTTGTCGCAAGTGTTCCCTTCCCATGTTGGTGCCTGCCTGCCGGTAGGCAGGTTACGTAACCCACCCGCAAGCTAACCGGTACAGGAGCAAACGCCGCCTGTGTAAAGTCACGTGCCGGTAGCTGTAGAATTCCGGCAGCCTCCGTGCAATTGCGATAAAATAAGAGCAAACAGACTAAATTACACGCCCGTATTAGTTTTTTATATATTTTGCATGGCATTTAAAAAAATGCAAAGCCGCACTCATGAAAAATTTAAGTTTCCTTCTTCTTTTATCAATTCTGTCTTTCAATTGTCAGAAAGATATAACTGCACCCAACATTGTTGCTTCGTTACCGGTATTAACCACTACGGCAGCCACATCAATAACATCAACAACTGCCGCCAGTGGCGGTAACATCACAGATGATGGTGGGGCGGCCATAACAGCCCGTGGTGTTTGCTGGAGTACAACGCCCGGTCCTACTACAGCTTTAGCAACAAAAACAACAGACGGTACCGGCGCAGGTAGCTTTGCAAGTGCTGTCACAGGCTTAACTGCATCAACAGTATATTATGTAAGAGCATACGCCACCAACAGTGAGGGTACAGCTTACGGCAACGAAATAAGTTTCACCAGTACAAACACATCAACCGCACTGGCAACAATAACTACATCAACAACATCAGCCATAACCACAACTACTGCCACAAGTGGTGGTAATGTAATCAACGATGGCGGCGCTGCAGTAACTGTCCGTGGTGTTTGCTGGAGCACCACTCCAAATCCAACCGTTGCCTTGTCAACAAAAACAACAGATGGTACCGGAACCGGCATATTCACCAGTTCCATAACCGGTTTAACTGCAGCAACTACTTACCATGTACGTGCCTATGCTACCAACAGTGTTGGTACATCTTATGGCGGAGATTCTACCTTTACAACTGTATCGGGCACAACAATACCAACAATAACAACTACGGCAGTATCATCCATATATGCTACCACGGCTGCCAGCGGCGGAACAATTACTACTGATGGTGGCGCACCTGTAACAGCCCGTGGCGTTTGCTGGAGCACAACTGCAAACCCGGTAGCTACTGGAAATCATACCACGGATGGTATAGGTACCGGTACATTTACAAGTGCTATAACCGGGCTGACAAAAAATACCACTTATCATGTAAGGGCTTTTGCTACAAACAGCGTGGGTACCGCTTATGGCAACGAAATAACTTTTACAACACTCCAGTTCGACACCTATATTGGCGGATGTTCACCAATCAATGATCAGCCTGCGATCTGGAAAAATGGGGTACCAACGATCTTAAGTTCAAATACCGGTATTGTGTATTGCGTTTATGTATTAAACCAGGATGTATATGCCGGCGGTATAGAGCTTATTGGAGGAAAATGGGTTGCAAAAACATGGAAAAACGGAGTAGCTACAACCTTATCAGACGGAACAGACAATGCTAATGTACAATCCATCTGTGCAGCAGGTACAGATGTGTATGTTGTTGGCTCAGATAAGGGGCTGGCCAGGATATGGAAAAATGGTACAGGCATAAATTTACCCGGCGGAAATTCAGCAAATGGAGTGTATGTATCAGGGGCTGATGTTTACGCATGTGGTAATGAGCAGATCACCTGGAATGCACCCAGCTATGCAGTGTTTTGGAAAAACAATGTTTTTACAGATCTGACAAACAGGACTCTGTTATCAAATGCAAATGCGATAGCGGTATCCGGGCCGGATGTTTATATTGGCGGCAGGGAAAACCTGGTAGCTAAACTTTGGAAGAATGGAGTGGGCACATCTTTGTCTGATGGCAGCAAATTCAATATGGTTACAGCACTTTATATAAACGGACCCGATGTTTATGCCGGTGGTCTTGAATCGGTAACACCCGGTGGGCTTACTCTTGCCAAATATTGGAAAAACGGCGTTGCAACAAACCTCACAAATGGAACTTTAAATGCCACTGTAAACTCTATTTTTATGTTTGGTTCAGATCTGTATGTTTGTGGTATGGAAGACGAAAAGGTAACAATCTGGAAAAATGGAATACCATCTGTAAGCAATGTGGTTTTAAGTCATAATTACAGTAATTATGCTGTTTACCTGTACTGATAAAATTGAAATTTTTTTTACGTCGTAGGTAAGTTCCCCAACTGGCGTAAGTTTTTAAATTTTAAAAAAATAAAAATTACGGGATTACTTGATGCCTCTTCTGTCCTGCCTGCCGGCAGGCAGGTTTGAAATACAATCCGGGCAGATTTATTGAGCACAGGTGGTTCCTTTATAATTCGATAAACGATAGACTTTACATAAAGGAACACTTGCGCCAGTGAGATACTGAAGAAAAAACTACCTTTAAAATATAAAACGACAGGCATGAAAAAGCGATATATTTTTTTCGGACTGATTTTTTTGTTTGGCAGCACAGCAAATGCACAGTTGGTAAAAAAAGCGGAAAAAGATACAGTAAAAGCAGGACGTGCAAATGACCGCCTTAAAAATGCTGGCCCTGTTGATGGCTGGCCCACGGGTAATAAACCAGACTCTGCTCAAAAGATAAAAGCTGCCCCTGTATCTGACACAGCCCGCAGAAAGGGTTCCAGAAGTAAATAGAGCTCTGCCGATGTTGGTGTTACGTAAACCGCCCGCAAGCCAACGGGCGCACCCGCACACCCAACTCCGCCGATGTTGGTGTTACCTAAATAGTACGTAAGCCAACTGGCGCCCCTACTTACGCCCCCACCCAACTCCGCCGATGTTGGTGTTACATAAATAGCACGCAAGCCAACTGGCGCCCCCGCACACGCCGCCGGCTGGTGCTTGTCCCGATTGTTTCGGAATGTGGGCCGTTAGTATATGATCAATAGGTTTATTTGCTGTACAAATTCTATCGTAAATCTCTTTTAATTTTCCCGAAGCTTCTGCCGGAGAGATATTGTTTTATCCAACTCATAGCTATGTTCTATTAAACTAAATTAAGTAAGACCAAATTGCAGCAGCAATAAAATACCCAGCAATGGGTACTCAATATGGTCGACTTATTCTTAATTTTAGAAAAATAATTATTATGTCTTTAGTACAACGCCTTTTAATATTATTATTGCTTTGTAGCCATATAGCTATGGCCCAAACGCCCGAACTGGTTCCTTACCGCAAGGGTGATCAGTTTGGCTATGCCAATGAAAAAAAGGAAATTAAAATTCCAGTGCAGTACGACTTTGCCGGGCTTTTTTCTGAAGGCCTTGCTGTGGTAAAAATGGAAGGCAAGTATGGGTATATTGATAAAACAGGGAAACTGATTATTCCTGCTGACTACGATCAAGCCGGCAGTTTTTCTGAAGGCTTGGCTGCAATAACGTCGAATTTAAAAGCTGGTTATATTAATACAAAAGGGAAGATTGTGATACCACAAACCTATGATAACAGCTATTCTTTTCAAGACGGTTTTGCCAGGGTAAAACTCAATAAAAAAAATGGACTGATAGATAAAAAAGGGAAAGTTATTGTGCCAGTAGAATATGATAATATTAGCGCTTTTTCGGAAGGTATGGCCCAGGTTAGCAAAGATAAAAAATATGGTTATGTAAATACAAATGGCAAGCTGACAGTGCCTTTGGATTATAATTATGGACTGGCTTTTTCGGAAGGATTAGCGCCTGTTGATAAAAATGGACTTTATGGCTTTGTGGATAAAACCGGAAAGGAAATAATTGCACATAAATATAAGCGGGCCTATATGTTTAAAGAAGGGTTGGCCTATGTAAAAGGTATAGATGATAAAATGGGATTTATTGATAAAAATGGAAATGAAGTAATAGCGTTGAAATATGATAATGTAGGTCAGTTTTCGGAGGGATTGGCCAGGGTTACTATGAACGAGAAAAGCGGGTACATTGATAAAACGGGTAAAGAAGTTATTCCCTTTCAGTTTGAGTCTTATGGTAGCGTTTTTACCCAAGGGTTGGCAAGGATTACCTTGAATGGCAACTACGGCTATATTGACAAAACGGGAAAATTGGTAATTGCCAACAAATACAGGCTGGCAGAAGATTTTAGTGATGGGCTTGCGCTTGTATTCCGAGACAAAAAATACGGTTATGTGGATAAAACCGGCAAAGAAGTAATACCAATACAATACGATGAATGCTATTCGTTTACAAACGGACTGGCAATGGTGTACATCAAAAAAAAGATGGTATTCATTGATAGAAAAGGCACCCTGTACAATGAAGATTAATGGTCTCCGCCTTTGTTGCCGTAGGTAAGTTCCCCAACTGCGCACTGCCTGCCGCCGTCTGGGCTTCGACCAACGGCGTTGCAGAGTCCAAAACCACAAAATAAAAAAAACAACTTCATAATTTAAATCGCCGCTGGTCAAAGCCCAGGCGGCGGCAGCTCAAGAGTTTAAGAGTGGCTTCCCAACTGGCGCACTGCCTTTGCTCCCCAACTGGCGCAGAGTGATTACTGGCGCAGATATGCAGGGCGGACAAAGAGCGTTGGCGTATCTGTGCCCATTAGTACTGTTACAAAATAAAAGCAGCCGAACCCAATAATTTAAAAGCTTTTAGCATGGCACAGATACGCCAACACACATAAGCCAAGCCGTATATCTGCGCCAGTGATCATTTCAATGCTTTAGCAAAACAAAAACTTAGTAATTTTAATTGATGAGCAGAAAATACAAATTCAGAGATGATAACAAACTTTATTTTGTAACCTTCACCGTTACCAACTGGATAGACCTGTTCATCAGAATTGAGTATAAGGATATAGTATTGGCAAGTATAAGATATTGCCAGCAAAACAAAGACCTGGAAGTACATGCCTGGTGTATAATGACAAGTCATTTGCATTTAATAATTGGCACAAAGGGAAATCCTTTATAAAATATTATGAGAGACCTGAAAAGGCATAGTTCCGAAACCTTACACAAGGCCATAGAAAAAAGCAGCACCGAAAGCAGGCGGGAATGGTTGTTGTGGATGTTTGAAAGAGCAGGCCAAAAACATAATGATAAATTTCAGTTGTGGCAACCCGAAAGCCATCCAATAGAATTAAATACAGCCGAAATGGCCAACCAAAAAACTGGATTATATCCATTACAATCCCGTAGAAGCAGGTTTTGTAACCAAAGAAGAAGATTGGTTATACAGCAGCGCAACAGACTATAACGGTGGCAAAGGTTTATTAGAAATTATACAATTAGCACCTTTGATAATATAGTTTATTAGTGGAACGGTTAGGCTTGCGTATAAAAGCCATGCTGCAAATCTGCGCCAGTAAGCAGGCTGACCATGAACAAGTAGTCCCATAATCATTTCGTTTACAATTAAACCTTACCTAAGGGAACCTGCCTACCGGCAGGCAAACACTTTCGCTTGTGTAAAAGCAAAAGAGCACGCCAATCAACATCAGCCTAATTTATGACCATCATCAGCACGCTGTAAGTGCTTAATGTTTACATTAGTGGAATTAAACAGACCATATAACTTAAGGAATGAACAGAATATTAAAAATGCTGGTATTTTCTGCATTAGTCGTTTCCTGCAATAACAAAAAGGAAAAAACAAATCCAACCAAAGAGAACATAACCGAATCGGTATATGCTTCCGGCATAATAAAAAGCGGAGATCAGTACCAGGTTTTTTCTCCGGTAAATGGTTTATTGCTTCGGCAATTGGTAAAGGAAGGCGACACGGTTCGTGCAGGCCAGGCGATATTGGTGGTAAACAATCAAACGGGTCAATTGCAGATTGATAATGCGGCGCTTGCAGCATCCAATGCCGACCCTGCAAACAATATCAACCGGTTAAATGAACTGCAAGCAGGCATTAATCAGGCTCACAGTAAAATGAAAAATGATTTGCTGTTACTGCAAAAACAACAAAATCTCTGGGCCGAAGAAATTGGTACCCGTAATGAACTGGATCAACGAGAACTGGCTTATAAAACAAGTAAAGAAGCGCATGCTGCTGCTTTGTCGCGTTACAAAGACATGCAGCGGCAAATTGATTTTGCATCAACCCAAGCCAGAAATAACCTGAAAATAAGTAAAACCCAGGCAGCAGATTTTACCATTACTAGCAAGATTGCCGGTAAAGTATATAGCGTATTAAAAAAGCCCGGAGAGATGATTAGTACGCAAACGCCGGTGGCAGTCATTGGCGGTGCAGCAAATTTTATTATTGAATTGCAGGTGGATGAATACGACCTGGCAAGAATAAAACCGGGACAGAAAGTTTTAGTAAGTATGGATAGTTATAAAAATAAAAATTTTGAAGCCGTTATTACCCGTATCATTCCATTTATGAATGAACGCACCCGGGCCTTTACGGCCGAAGCAACTTTTACGATGCTGCCCGAAAAACTGTACCCCAATATGTCGGTGGAAGCAAATATCATTATACAAACCAAAGAAAATGCCATAACAATACCAAGGAGCTACCTTATTGAGGACTCGATGGTGCTGATGGAAGGAAATAAAAAGAAAAAAGTGGAGACCGGGTTGATGGACTACCAGAAGGTGGAGATACTGAGTGGTCTGCAGGTTTCTGATGTTATCATTAAACCCGGCCAATGAATTACAAATTGATACTTACCATAGCCCGGTCATTATTGCTGGCCCGTTGGAAGCAAAGCCTGGTGGCAGCTATCGGCGTCACTTTCAGCATTACCATGTTTATTGCCTTGCTTGGTTTTATGAGCGGATTAAATGGCCTGCTGGACGGGTTAATCTTAAATCGTACTGCACATGTGCGTTTGTTCAATGAAATTAAGCCCAGCAAACTGCAACCGGTGATGTTGGATACCGCTTACAAAAACAACTATCAATTTATTCATTCCGTAAAAGCAGTAAACAGCAGGGAGGATATTTATAACAGTGTTTCGGTATTGGATGCGATTACGAAAGACAAACGGGTATTAGGTGTAACGCCAAAATTGCTAACGCAGGTTTTTTTTAATGATGGTGCGGTAGATATAACCGGCGCTGTAAATGGTATTGATCCTATCATGGAAACCAAGCTGTTTCATTTTGGAGATTATGTGGTTAGTGGCGATCCAAATGCACTGACTAATATTCCCAACAGCATCATTTTGGGAAAACCATTGGCTGAAAAGCTATTGGTTGCAATAGGAGACGTGGTACAAGTAATTACGGTTAAAGGCGATCGGTTTTCTTTGCGGGTAGTTGGATTTTATCAATCCGGATTGCAGGACTATGACAAGACACAAGGTTTTGCTTCACTGGCTACCACGCAGAAATTGCTGGGCAAACCCAATAATTATTATACCGAATTACTCGTAAAGTTGCATGACCTTGCCCTTGCTCCGAATGTAGCTAAAGAATATGCAGCCAAATTTGGTACGCAGGCCGAGGATATTCAAACCGCCAATGCACAGTTTGAAACCGGAAGTTTTATCAGAACACTTATCTCATACGCCGTTGGCATTACCCTGTTGATTGTTGCGGGTTTCGGCATTTTTAATATTTTAAACATGATGATTTATGAAAAGATGGACAGCATTGCCATATTAAAAGCAACCGGTTTTGCCGGGCGTGATGTGAAAGCGATTTTTCTTTTTATTTCATTAAGCATAGGCTTGGTTGGCGGCTTGCTTGGACTGTTGTTTGGTTTCGGCGCTTCGTTGATCATCGACCAGGTTCCTTTTGTTACCGAGTCGCTGCCAACCATTACCACCTACCCGGTAGATTATAACCCGGTGTTTTACATAATTGCCGCTGTATTTTCATTAGTTACCACATTTTTAGCCGGACTGTTTCCGGCAAAAAAAGCCAGCAAAGTAGATCCTGTTGTTATTATACGGGGAAAATAAAGAAACATGAAAACAGTTCTTGAAGCTCAACATATCAACAAGTATTTTATCAGCCCAAAAAAAGTAAAGGTGCTGAGCGATATTAATTTTACCATCAATCAAGGAGAGTTTGTAACGGTGATTGGAAAATCAGGATGCGGAAAATCTACGTTGCTGTATATCCTGTCAACCATGGATACCGATCATGAAGGCAGCCTGCTGATTGATGGAGAACGGATGGATGAAAAAAAAGAGTGGGAGTTGGCGCAGATAAGAAATGAAAAGATCGGCTTTATTTTTCAGTTTCATTATTTGCTGAACGAGTTTACCGTTTTAGAAAATGTGATGTTGCCTGGTTTAAAACTGGCAAAATATTCAGAGCCTGAAATAAAGAAACATGCCCTGGAAAAACTGGCTATGCTTGGTATTGAACAGCTGGCTGATAAAAAGGCAAACAAGATATCTGGTGGAGAGAAACAGCGTGTGGCTATTGCCCGGGCATTAATAAACAACCCGGCCATTATCATGGGCGATGAGCCCACTGGTAACCTCGATAAAAAAAACCGGGAGATTGTATTCGATATTTTTACTAAACTGGCCAGCGAGTTCAATCAAACCTTATTAATAGTTACCCACGACAAAAGCATGGCGGAAATTTCGAACCGTATCATAGAAATGGAGGATGGAAAAATAATAAGTTAGCCTTACTAATTTGATGGTCCCCCCAACTGGCGTAAGTGTTCACTCTAAATACCGGTTTTAAATATGGCGGATTCGCCATATTTAAAAGTCAGCCGCAACTTGCGCTAGTGTATGGTTATGTCACAATTTGTTTCCCGTTATTCAACTAAATTCGTATTAACTTAAATTATGAAAGCAATTCTGTGTTCTAAATATGGTACTACCGGCGATCTTCAGTTTGTTGAGGTTCCTAAGCCTGTTCCAAAAGAAAAGGAAATATTGATTAAGGTTTATGCCACTGCTGTTAATGATTATGACTGGAGCATTGTAAGGGGGAAGCCTTATATCTACCGTTTACTTTTTGGAATTACAAAACCCAAAAAATCGATACCTGGTATGGAGTTGGCCGGCGTGGTTGAATCGGTGGGTAGTGCTGTCAGCCTGTACAAACAGGGTGATGCTGTGTATGGAGATATTTCGAATTTTGGTTTTGGAAGTTTTGCTGAGTATATATGCATCAATGAAAAAGCAGTAGTGCATAAACCAGATATGATGAGTTTTGAAGACGCTGCTGCAATTCCGCATGCATCCATGTTGGCCTACCAGGCCATTATAGAAAAAGGAAAAATTAAGCCCGGACAAAAAATATTGATTAATGGTGCCGGAGGTGGGGTAGGTACATTTGGATTACAGATTTCTAAAACATTCAATGCTGAAGTTACCGGTGTTGATACTGGAGAAAAGTTGGAAATGATGCGGTCCCTAGGCTTTGATCACGTAATTGATTATAAAAAAGATGATTTTACAAAAAGCGGGAATTTATACGACCTGGTAATTGATACAAAAACAACCCGCTGGCCATTTGCTTACCTGCGTTCGTTAAGTAAAAATGGCAAATACGTTACAGTAGGAGGATTACTGTCCTGCTTATTACAAGTGCTGATTTTTAAATTCTGGATCGGTATTTTCACTAAAAAGCAGTTGTATATTGTAGCACTTAAGTCTAACAGAGATCTTGATTATATTCATAAACAATATGCAGCAGGAAAAATTAAACCCATCATTGACGGACCTTTTGCCCTAAGCGAATCTGCCGCAGCCATTCAGTATTTTGGCGAAGCTAAACATAAAGGCAAAGTAGTTATTACTATTTAAACTTTCTCCCCTAACTGGCGCAAGTGTTCCCTTTTGCCGGCGTCTGGGCTTCGACCAACGGCGTAGAGCCATAATGCAGTTAAAAAGAAAAACAAAATAGTTCAATGTAGATCGTCGCTGGTCGAAGCCCAAGCGACGGCATCTCAAAAGTTTAAGAGAGGCGTCATCAACATGGCTTATCACAATCTGTGATAACTTAATAAGGATTCTTCTTTGGATTTATCCTTGTATCGTACATGTTCAGGATAATTACCTTGTTGCCTTTGATTTTAGGGGAATACAAACCTGTGATTGACAGACAATATAATTTAGACCAGATTGTAGAAGCTTATAGATACGTTGAATCTGGACAAAAAACGGGTAATGTTGTATTAAAAATAGTAGAATGACAATAACAGCATCCACTAACATAAGATTTATTTAATCTTATGTTCCGCCGATGTTGGTGATAACAGCAGCCGACGGCTTCAGCGTGTTTAGGAGTGGTTTCTTAATGGGTAGAAAACTTCAAAAAAAGCCTGAATTCTTATTCTGAGCCCGTAAAAAAAAACCGGCATTTAAAAGCTAACTTTAGTTCCTAATGAAATTTACAAAGTATTATTACATCCGGGCGCTTAGCATACCAATTTGCCTGTTGCTATCCTTAACCGGCTTTATGACTTCCTGCAAGGGCCAGGTAAATAAAGAGCCTGTCAAAGAAAGTGCATCCCAACCCGGTTTAGTTTCTGCCTGGGTACCAGCAAATAATCCGCTTGACAAGGACCCCTATTTTATCGAGAACAAAGACTCTATAAGTCCTTACGGTCACAGGGGCATTACACGAAATATCATCCAGGATAAAAATGACAATATCTGGTTTGCGTCTTACACCGGGGTTGTACGGTTTAAAGATGGGATGTTTACCAATTTCACAAACATGGCGGGCCTGAGACGATACCGTATCTTTTCTGTTTTTGAAGATAAAGCCGGTAATATCTGGTTTGGTACCGTAGGTGCCGGTGTTTTCCGTTACAATGGAACAACTTTTAAAAATTTTACAGTAAGTGATGGTCTTGTTGATAATAAGGTTGAATGTATCACAGAAGATAAAGCTGGTAATATCTGGTTTGGTACCGGAAATGGTGTCAGCAGTTTCGATGGAAAAAATTTCCGGAATTTCACAACACAGGATAGCCTGGTTGACCCTGATATTCACGCAATTATACAGGATAGATCTGGACTGATTTGGGTTGGCGCTTTAGGTGGGGTATTCTTTTACGATCCGGCAAACCTGGTAAAAGGGCAGCCAGCATTTACAGCATTAAATAAGAGTCCGGCCCAACCTTTTAAAAATGTCCGTTCAATAATTGAGGATAATAAAGGACAACTTTGGTTTGGTGGCCAGAACGGGCTTTTTACATATGATGGGCTGACCATTAAAAATATTACTGCAGACTTTACCGGAAACTTATACGAAGACAGAAAGGGGAATATCTGGTTTAGTGCCGGAATCGGGGAAAAAGCCGGTAAAATGTCATTGTATCAATATACAATGGAGACTATTCCTATGGGTGCTGCCAATTTAAATATTACACACATAAAGAAAGAAGATGGCCAGATATTTGGCATTATAGAAGACAGGAATGGAAATATCTGGTTTGGAACCCTGGGTGGAGCATGCCGGTATGATGGAAAAACTTTTAACTATTTTAGAAAATAGAGGACTGATTAAAACCCAATCCCAACTGACGCAACCCAAAGCGCCGCCGCGTGGTATTACGGGCAGGCTTAGATTTTTATTAGAAATTTTTAAAAAGGTATATTTTTGTGCCCGGAAAAATATCACACTGCCTTATGAAAAGATTTACAATTTTGATTGGTTTATTGCTGATTAAATTATCTCTGTTTGCTCAGCCAACGATTACCTCTTTTACTCCTGAATCGGGCCCAATAGGAACAGTCATTACAATTTCAGGAACAAATTTTAGTGCTACAGCGGAAAATAATATTGTGTTTTTTGGTGCTGTAAGGGGTGCTGTGCTTGGTGCCGCTTCTAATTCGCTTACTGTACAGGTTCCTGTTGGGGCCTCCTATAATCTTATAACAGTAACTACAGGGCAACTAATGGCTTATTCCAGGAAACCTTTTTCTGTAACATTCACAGCTACAGGCCCATTAAATGCTGCATCTTTTCCATTAAAAACAGATATAAGTGCGCCTACCTACGGTCCATCAATAACTTTATTTAAAGACCTGGATAATGATGGGAAACCGGACCTTATATATGGTTCAGCGGTTTTCTCCATCCATAAAAATAACAGTACTTCCGGAAATATGTCGTTCGGCCCGCAAACAACTTTTGTGGTTGGAGGTGGTCCGAATTATATTGCAGTTGAAGATATGGATGGCGATGGCAAACCTGATATTATTATTCCTGGTTACACCCAGCCTCTGGTAATTTATAAAAATACAAGCAGCGGGGGAACCATTTCTATGAGTGCGCCTTTTTCTTTCCCTAATACGGTTGTCACATTTGGTGTTAGTACACAGGACCTTGACGGGGATGGCCGCCCTGATCTTGTTACCACAAACAACGAAATTACCGGAAGATTTTCAGTTTACAGGAATACAAGTTCGGCCGGAAATATTTCATTGACTCTGACAGGTAATTATGCTACAGCAAGTTCACCCCGTGGAGTTTCTTTTGGGTATATCAACTCCGATGATAAACCGGATATGATCATTGCAAATCAAAATGGAACATCTGTCTCGGTATTCATCAATAACAGTACTCCCGGAAATATTTCATTTGCGCCCTCTGTAAATTTATCTGTGCCGGCAAACAGCTATCCTGAATCCATTTCTGTCGGTGATTTCGATGGGGATGGTAAAGATGACATAGCCGTGGCCAATAATAGTAATGCATCAATGGGAACAGTTTCAGTATTCAGGAATACAGGTGTGGGAGCAACCGTTTCATTTGCAACGCCATTAAATCTTACTACAGGGTTGAACTGGAATCCGTACCTTGTTACTGCTGGAGACCTTGACGGCGATGGTAAGCCGGAGATTGCTGTTTCCAATCAACTTAATAATGCTGTAAGTATATTTAAAAACAATTCAGTTCCAGGAACATTATCATTTGATCCCAAATTCGATTTACTAAGGATGGGCACCGCTGCCCGGAGTTCTATGGCGATAACTGATGTGGACGGAGACAGGAGGCCTGATGTTATTTCAGGAACCTATCCACCTGCCTTCGTATCTATTTTCAGCAATAACATCCAGGTATTACCGGTTAAGTTTTTAAGTTTTACAGCTATAAAAACCAACACTGCTGTATTATTAAATTGGGAGGTAGAAAATGAAAATGAACAAACGGACAGATATGAAATCGAGCGAAGTTTTACCGGTACTTCTTTCAATAAGTTGACTGTAATACAAAAAAATCCTGCAGGCGTGGGCCATTCTTATCATTTTACAGACCCGAACGTTGGTCTGCCAGGAATCAAAAATATTTATTACCGTGTAAAACAGATTGATAAAGACGGTAAAGCGGCTTATACAGAGATCAGGCACCTGAATAATGAGGAAGAAAAAGGGGTTTATATAACTGTATATCCAAATCCTGTAAATGATATAGCAGTACTTAATGTGTTTGTCTCTGCCGCAGAAAATATTTCGTTCCGTGTTTCTGATGCATCAGGGAAAGTAGTACTGGATAAGATCAGTATGAACGCTCTGGAAGGCCTGAATAAGAAATTAATAGATATGCGGGGCATGAGAGCAGGTGTTTATTATATTAAGATATCTGTACGAAATATTTCCAGAACGGTTTCAGTTATTAAGGCAAATAATTAAATCTTTTTTCTATCTGGCATTATACCTCACTCCCAAATAGATAAATGCTGAAAATACAGATTATGCGATAAGAATTTATTATGTAACCAGCAGTTGATGTATATATATTATGGCAGGATATGTTGCAATGAATGCCCAGAAAAAATTATTCAGCCCCATGGCTACTGCGTTATAAATATGGAAACAAATACCCCACAAAAGAAAAATAAGAAACCAGGGAGAAGGTAAAAAAAATACAAGTAAGAATAATACTTCAAATAAAATAATATGCCAGCAAAAAAGCAGGTTTATAAACCTTGGTACAGTTGAAAGCAGCTTAGCTATGCTTTCAAATCCATAAGTTTTTGTGTTCATTATTTGAAAAACAGCGACTCCGTTACGCCATTTTTTTGAAAATAATTTAGCAGTACCTGCAACCAGGTAGGAGAGTACGGATTGGGCAGCTATAAAAACCAAACCCGTTTTATAGATAAAAGAGTTATCGGCTAAAAAAACAATCAGCAGCGTGATGCATAATATTGAATCCATCTGATCTGCCCCGTCGAGTCCGATAAGGGTTCGGTAAGAAAGTAATAATGTTGTCAAGAAGAGAAAAGCAAGCAACAGGGTTTTTACATAGTGATCTGTTATTACCAATAACATAATAAGACTGATTATCCGGGCAGCATGCAAGCTGACAGTGGCTGAATATCCAAAAATGAGATTTGTTTTTTTTAGTAATCCCGTGCTCTTCTGGTAATTTCCTCTTGAAGAAAATATTTTCCAGGAGAAAATGCCCTGCGGCTTAAACTCCTTGCTGATGTAGAGGTATTCGAAAGATGATATTAACAGACCGGTACAAAAAAGATAAAGGATGACAGTATATACATTTTCATACTGACTGAAGTATTTAAGTAAACTATACATGATGAAATTCGGAGCACATGATTAATCTTGGATTTTCAGAATCAATAAACCCGCCTGACTCAAGAATGGCAAATTGAATAAATTTAGTATCAGGTGGTTTTGGGATATTGCTGAGGAAATTCAGCAATGCAATATAACTAAAGGAGAGTTTTATATTATCATCATCAGCAGCTTTTGTCTCACAGATTTGTTTTAAACTCATAACAAGATCGGCAAGTGCTTTTTTAACCCTTTTTTGTGCATTCCAGAATGCACTTATTAAATTCCTGTTTTCGTGTAAAGGGATTTCAATAAATTCCGAAACCCTGTTATTTTCATTCATTACCCTGTAAACAAAATGATAGTCTGATGTTCCGGGGTTGGGAGCAAAAAAAGTCCATACAGGCAGCAGGTGAAAAATATCAGTGCTCTTCAGTTTTTTTGTAAATGAAAAACGGAACTGGTTTATAACAGTTAAAATAAACCAGCATGAAAAAAAGATTATGATAAGAACATCAGTAAGAATAACCATGCGTCTTAAATAATTTTAGCAAGGCTTTATTTACCTTTTACTGCATTGTTCCTGAGTTCCAGTAAATCCTGCAGCGAAACGTTTTTTGCAAATTTCTGCTGGCTTTCAACACTGTTGTCAGTTAAATTATCGGGGCCGTTATTATTGTGGATATTTTGAATAACCTGACAAGTAATCCAGTATTCAGGGCTTTCAATTCGTTTTGCTATCCAAAGATCAAGGGTAGCAAGCTGTTCTGCAGTTAATTCTACTTTGTTTGCCATATTAATTATGTTTTTGATTGCCTTTTAAAGATATGGATATTTTTGAGAATGTAAATTTGTTTTCTGCCGGCAAGGTTCTATATATAAATTCCGTTGATGTTGTTTTATATTCTTCTTTATGCACTATTGCTTTACAGCAATCATAAAATCCGGCACATTTGGGGGAGCTACCGTAGTGGGATGCTGTTTTCCCAACTGGGCAGGTGTTTGGCTTAAACTGGAGCAGACTGATTATTGGCGCAAATATGCAGGGCGGTAAAAGAGCGTTGGCGTATCTGTGCTCACTAATACTGTTACATTAAAAACAACCAAGCCTTACATTTTAAAAGCTTTTACTTGGCACAGATACGCTTGCACACAAACCCATGCTGCATATCTGCACCAGTGGGAAACAAACCAAGAAGTTTAAATTAAAACAGGCTGTGTGTATCACAGCCTGTTTTAATTTAAGTAATTATCGAAATTTTCTAGTTATTGAAAATGTCTTCAAAAATAAATTTTTCTGGTTTTGCTGGTGTTTTTCTGGGCATCATATCGTTACGCATGGCAGTGTTGTAAACAAAAGCGGCAATGATAACAGCAGCCTGTTTTAAATCATTGGGTGATAAATGTTCGTAGGTATCATGATTTGAATGGTGTGTTCTTGTATTATAATCTAAAGGATCCTGTATGAATTGGAAACCCGGAATTCCGACTGCGTCAAATGAAAGGTGATCGGTAGACCCTGTGTTGTTGCTTGTTACCGTGGCAGCGCCCAAATCGTGGAATGGTTCTAACCATTTTTTAAATATACCGACAACCTTTTCGTTCGACTGTGCAAATATGCCACGAATCTTTCCCGTTCCGTTATCCAGATTATAATAGGCAGAAACTTTACTTTGTTCTGGTTTCCATTTCATATCTATTGGGTTACCAAAATGTTTTTTTACATAGCCAAATGAACCAAGCAGGCCCTGTTCTTCGCCACTCCATAAGGCAATGCGTATGGTTCTTTTTGGCTTAATGCCCAAAGCTTTTAATATTCTGATGGCTTCCATGTTGGCAATGCAACCAGCGGCATTGTCGGTGGCCCCTGTGGCGCTTTGCCAGGAGTCAAGATGACCTCCCAGCATCACCACTTCAGCTTTAAGTGATGGATCAGTACCTGCAATTTCACCAACTACATTATAACTTTTTAGGTCATCACCATGTAAGGTGGTTTTAATATCCAGGTCAAGTGAAACAGCTGTGCCATTTTTTAATAAGCGTTCTATTTTAAGATAATCTTCTTTACTCATCAGTAGCTTTGTCAATGCAGGCTGGTCTTTCTTTTCCCAGCCACCAAATCCATCCACAAAAACAGCTCCATCAGCTTCTTCTCTTGTCATCTCCAAAACGGCAAGCGCACCTGCCCGCTGAATCTGTTTAGTAGCATTCATCTGTTTAACGATAGTGGGTACAAACATCTTCAACATTTCTTTTGAGAACATATGCTGATCTTGCATGTTTGTTAATTCGCTATCTGAGTAACGGCTGCTTTCAGGTTTAAATGAAGACTTGATAACCGTATCGATTGTTTTGTACATTACAATTTGGCCTTTAATTTTATCAGCGTTTTTTGCTATGTACAACGAATCATAATTATCCAGTAAAAAAACGGGTGCTGTTATTAATCCATTTGTGCCTCCACTCCATGGGGCAGGGTAGGCAGTCAGGTTCGTATAATAAGGATACCTGAGCGCTGCATAGGATTTATCCACGCTCCATCCATAACCAAATTCACCCCAGGGCTCTGCTATTACATTGGTAAGTCCCCAGGAACTTAGTGTTTTGGTAATCCATTCCACGGCTTTGGTGTAGCCTGGCGAGTTGGTAAGGCGAGGCCCTGTTACATCTGTAATGTGATGAGCTATCCAGCTTACTTTGGAATTGTTCAGTCCTTCTGCCCGTATCTTATTCATGATTAGAGTATCAATTGTTTCTTCCTGTGCATATAACCCGGTAACAGGTAAAAGTAAAATCAGGATGCTTAAGATTTTTCTCATAAAAAAAATTAGTTGAAACTGGAAGATAGCTAATTTCTGCAGGTGTTGATGTTATGAAAATCCTCCGCCGATGTTGTTGTTACGTAAAACACACGCAAGCCAACTGGCGCCCACGCACTCCCAACTGGCGCAGCAGTATCTAAAATATTTAAGATAAGCAGAAGAAAGTTACTTTAAAAAAGTAAAAATAACTGCCACAATCATCAGGTTTCGTTTTACTGACATCCTTCTTTTACCATTACACCATCTATCATAACCCCGCAAACTTTGCTCAGGTATTCAAAAGGATCGCCGTTGAAAAGAACAAGGTCCGCATCTTTGCCGGGTTCAATGCTGCCCACTTTATCAGCAACGCCTAATAACCGTGCAGGATTTAAGGTTACTGCTTTTAAGGCCTCATCAAAACTCAACCCAAAAGCCATTGCCTCTGCTGCTTCAAATATCAGTATCCTTGTTTTAGGAACATAGCCTTCATAACCTGTTTCAATACTCACTGCAATACCTGCCCTGGTGAGCAGGGCTGCGCTTTCCATGGTCATGTTTACCATATCGCCGCCATTGCGTGCCATGGTTGCATGCAAAATAATTTCTGCATTCGCATTTTTAATTTCAGGTATAAGGCGGTATGCTTCTGCAGCACCATTCAACACCAGTTTAAAATTAAATTCCCTTGCCAGACGTATAGCACTCATGATATCAACACTGCTGTTGGCTGTAATTAATGCTTTAACATCTCCCTTCAATAATTTTACCAACGCATCCAGCTTGAGGTCTGCCACCGGTCTTTTACTACTGTCTTTATCCGATTGTTTTTTCAGATAAGCCTGTGCTTTCATCAACTCTGTTCTTATCATGGCAACTTGCTTGGCCTTTGTACCCGGCGATGTAAAGTTGCTGGATACCGAAGGTCCGATAGTCATAGCCAACATGCTGAATGGCTGTATGGTTACAGTTTCTACGGAGCCGGCTTTTGTTTTTGCTATCATAGTTTGACCACTTACCAAAGCGCCTACGCCATGCCCGGTATGTATGGTAGTAACACCATAATCCCTGATCACTTTTACCAAAGTTTCCTCGGGGTTATAAGCATCAATGGCTCTTAAATCCGGCTGAATGGGGCTTGATTTTTCCAACTGATCCTGATCAATAGGGATATTTAATGCCCCAGATACACCCACAACAGAGCGGGCATCAACCAAACCGGGTGTAAGTACATTTGTTTCGTAAACTTTATACCCCGATGGAATTGTTATGTTGGTTCCAATGCTTTCAATCTTCCCGTTTTTAACCAGCACTATACCATTACGGATAGCCGGCCCGGATACCGGGTATATTATTTCTGCTTTAATGGCTATTTGCGCTTTTACAGCAAATGCCAGCGGTAGCAGTAAAAAGATGATTAATATTTTTTTCATGTAAATAGTTTTAATGTTTGTAAGTGTGCAACAATTTTATTGATCTTCATCCAAATGGTGATGAAATTCTCCCCTGATTGGAGAATACACATCGTAGCCACCAAACAGAAATGCTTTATCAGCAGGCCTGCTGATGTCCCAGCGTTTGATGCCTTCAACCCAGGTTTGTTGCACATGCGTGTAAATGCTGAAGGGATCTCCATCAAGAATAATAAAATCGGCGTCCTTTCCTTTTTGAAGAGAACCCACACGGCTACTAAGGTCAAGCATTTTAGCACCGGCAAGGGTAAGACCTTCCAATGCTTTGTCTTTGCTCATACCTGCACGTACCATCAATGCAGCGGAGCGGATGAAGAATCTTGAATCGGTAATGCCGTCATCAGTATGAAAACCTACCGCTGCACCAGCTTTTTCCAATGCCGCTCCGGTATTGAGTGATACTTGCATAGCTTCCAGTTTGCCACCCGGCGCATCAATGGTGATGATGGATGAAGCAAGCCCGGCTGCAGAAATTTCATCAGCTACTTTCCAGCCATCAGATACATGGTGCAGTACAGGTTTAAAACCAAATTCCTTGCCCAGCCTTATTGCTGTGAGTATGTCATTGGCTTTATGTGTATGAAAATGAACTACCCGTTTGCCGTTCAGTACTTCCACTAAACTTTCCATACGCAGGTCACGTTCCGGTAATTTTGATGAATCGGTACCGGCCTTATCAATTTTCTTTTTGTATTCCTGCGCTTTTACAAACAGCTCTCTTACCATTGCTGCACTTTTTGCTCTTGTTCCGGGGAAGGCGCCCGGCGTACTGCGCATGGGGTTGGTTCCATTAGCCATTTTTAATCCGCCATAAACACCCTTTTCATTGGTAATTAAAATATCTTCTATTATTTTTCCTTCCCGCATTTTTACATAGATGGTTTGCCCGCTCATCAGGTGACCACTGCCCGGCATTATATTAATAGTAGTGATACCACCTGCCAGTGCTTTTTTAAAACCATCACTTGTTGGATTCACGGCATCCATAGCTCTGGCATCGGGGTTTAATGCAGCGGAGGCATCACCACCCTGGGGCCCGCCCAGATGAGAATGGCTGTCTACCAGGCCGGGCATAATTACTTTACCGGTAACATCAATTACCTCAGCACCTGCTGGTATACTGCTTCCGGCAGCACCCACGCTCACAATTTTTCCTTTGTGAACAACCAAAACACCGTTAGGTATTGCCGGCCCGTTGATAGGGTAGATGAGTGCACCAGTAAAGGCAACCGGTTTATCCTGTGCATAAACAAAGCCTGCATACAGCAGGCAAGCAGTAAACAAAAATCGTTTTATCATAAAATCAGTTTTGTTTTAGAAATCTAAAGTAAGCTATGCAAATGAATTAATAAAGTATTCTGTTTACTGCCGTTGGGGGTTGCCATTTGGCAATGCTTAAGTATGTTGTTAATAAAATACTAAAAGCCGAATGCTTAAAAACCAAAGCTGTTAAAATACGTTTATAGAAAAAAAATATATTATTATGAAGATTACATTTTTAACACTTTTTACAGCATTATCACTTGGTAGCTTTGCGCAAAAAGATAAGAAGCAATGGGAAAAAGTACCAATGCTTTCAACAATCAGTATTGGAGTAAGCTTTCAAAAATTTGACGGGCTCAATAGCAGGATAGCTGCATTTCCGCAATACAAGGAATTGCGGGATTATATGGGCACACTAAGCTTAGGTTCCATGATGAAGAAAAACAATTTTATAAGCGGACTCTCCCTTACCGGGGGCAGCAGCCTGAGTGGCGACCGTGATAAAAGAAGCAGTGCATTGCAGTTTCTGTCCGGGCAGTTTAACATTGGTTACGATTTTATACCGGGAGATAAATTCATGTTGTACCCGCTTGCCGGATTGGGTTTTGAAGGTTATCAGGCGAAGTTTTACAAAGATAATTCGGGTGTAAATTTTAATGATGTGCTTAACTCGCCTGGTACTCAGAACAATATACGCCCCGTAAAGTTTACTAATAAATTTGCAACCTATAACCTGGGATTAGGGTTTACCGTAAAATCGCCCAAGTGTAATAATTCTATTGGCATACAGGGAGGATATACCGGTAGCTTTAAAGATAAAGCCTGGAAAAGCAGCGATAACCAGGAACTGGCAAATGCACCTGTAGACAGGCTCAGCCGTTTCCAGGTGGGATTGATATTCACCGGCATGCCCCATTCAAAGAAATAATTACTAATAAAACCTATTTGCTTTTATACAAAAAGAGTCAGCATAATTGCGGACTCTTTTTTTTGTGCTCTTATGAGTACAAATACTACAGATATCCCAACTTACGCAAGTGTAAGGGCGTACACTATACTGATACCTGTAAAGTTAATCCACATACATAAGGCAGGTTCTCCACAAATGGTTTCTGCTGTATAACTTATAGACAGCCATATACTGATTAAACCTGCTATTAGCTTACCTTTACATGGATCTGCCGAATTTAGTAACACTTTTTCGCCAGGTATAACAATATCATCTATCATCACATAAACAGACAATAATACAATGGCAGAAACATGGAATAAAAAGGAAAGGGAAAAGAAAAAAAAGAAAATCAAAAAAGAAAAAGCTGAGAGAAGACAGGAGCGTAAGGATAATGCAGAGAATGGAGAAAGTACCGGAAACATGATGGCTTACCTGGATGAGAATGGTAATTTATCAGATACTCCTCCTGATCCAAGAAAAAGGGTCATCATCAAAGCAGAAGATATAGAGATTGGTGTACCTAAACACGACCCAGCCAACGACGGTGAAATTATCAGGACTGGTATCATTACTTTTTTCAATCACGATAAAGGCTTTGGTTTTATAGAAGACCAGCAATCAAAGGAAAGTGTGTTTGTACATATCAATGCACTTTCCGAAGAGGTTAAAGAAAATAATAAAGTAAGTTTTGAAGTTGAGATGGGGCCACGTGGATCCAATGCTGTTAATGTGAAACTTGTAAAGTAAGGAATTATAAAAGTTAATTGCTGGAATTGAACCAGGGACAGATTCCGTTACATTTCAGCTTATTGAGAGATGTTGATTGAAAGCAGGTGTTTTTATGCTGTCCTGTTTCCATCGGCATACAAACTGATCAACGCCTGCACCGTATCTTTCAATGCCACTGAAGCTTCGTCAAAAAAAATGTCTTTACTTTTTTTGGAAGCTTTATTGTCTGTTGATTTTTTTATACAGGTTCTTATCAAATCCAGTTCATCAAAAAAAGAGGGGATATTTTTTTCATAGTATGGGTTCACTGCTTCTATACTCATCAGCAGTTCTTCATATTCTGCTACAATACTGTTGATATCTTTTACATTTTCCAGTGAATGCCTCCTGGGGATACGGTTAAATAATGCTGTTAATGCTGCGGCAGTTGAATTCATTTATTGATGAAGTGATTTAAGGCAAATGTACAGTAAAAGAAACCCATTCTCCACCAACTTGCACCATGAGGTAAAATAGCGGCCAATGAACAGGGTAAAATATTTTTCATAAACCTGATTTACAAAACCAAATTCATACCTGTTCAGATTTTAGTTGTAGGTAATACTTCGGCTACGCCTGGTATACCTGACGGCGGGTTTTATAGAGATGTATTAGTTTAGCCAGTTTTTGCTCTGGCATGATATGTTTGTAAGCATCTGAAAAAAGAGAAATATTTATTTTGTCCGGAATAATATTTTTCTAACTTTAATGAACGGTTCATTTTAATACTCCAAATTTTTACAGTATGCGTATCAATTTCCTGATAATATTACTTGTTTTTACTGTTGCAGGTTGTACTAATAACAATAGCGAAAAAACTAGTGATGGTACTCCCGGTGCTAGTGGAAAGCAAACAGCCAATGAAAAGGCTGAATCCAATGGTTATTGGGAAAGACTTGTGATGACAGAATTTCGTGACAACAGAGGAGTGATATCTGCAATCATGCCTTTTCCGGCATCCTGGAAAATTATGAAGGCAGGTGGCAACGGAGAGCCGTCTATTACCGGGCCAAATGGAATTACGGTTACCGATTTTCCGGTACGGAGTTTTATATACAATTATGATCGGGGATTGCAGCAGGTTTATATGCAGAGTGGTCAGCAAATGCGCAGTCTGCCTGGCATTGAACAGTTGATTCAGGAAGATTTTATACCCTGGGGAAACAGCAGGGGGCTACAGTTTGTAAAACACTATGAAATACCCGAAATAACCAAAATGGATAAATGGTATACTGAGCAACTGTATAAAGCAATGCCCAGCCGGAGTGATATTGCAGCGATAGGAACCGAGTGGAGATCAAGTGACGGGAAACCTTATTTTTTATTGATACATCTTAATGCCAGTACCAGCGAAACCATGCAAAACTGGTATTATATGGCCGCAGGTTTAGAGGCGGAAACTTCTTATTTTGAAGCAGCAAAAAAACAATACATTTTTGCTCTTGCTAATACACGTTACAACCTTGAGCCAATTATGGCTTATAACGAGCAGGAAGCACAAAGGGTTGGCCAAAGCTGGGCTCAACATAATCAAAGAATGGCACAGAACCAGGCAAATTTTGAAGCAAGTCAGCGTGCTTTTGTAAATAAAAGTAATGCTATAAACGATGCCATTATGAGCGGATGGAGAGAACGCAATGCAGCAGGAGATATACAGCAGGAAAAAATTATTGATGGTATTTATGAACGTACCAATGTAGAGAATACTGAAACAGGTAATCAATATAAAGTAACAGCTGGTGCAAACCAATATTGGATGAATAACAATGGAGAGTACATCAGTACAGAACTGCAGGATTATAATCCGAACTTAGATAAAAATATGAACGAACAAAAATGGCAGGAATTGAAAAAGATTAAGGACTAATCTCGGCTGATTTTACGTAAAGCACACGAAAAAAAATCCTTTACCCGCAGCCAACGATATCATCATATTATACTGCCAGTTATCTTTATTTCCTGTATTTATCTTTTCAAACAAAATTATTTCGAGGGTTAAGAAAATCCTTACTCTTGAAATTGGCCAGGCACCTGCTCTCATTGGATCATTACCTTATTTCCGGAGAAACATTACTATGGCATATTTGTAAGAACTATTTATTTCCTGTAAGGTTTAACCTGCCAGATATTGCTGATCGTATTTCCTCAAAAATTAAATGATAGACTCAGCCAACAGCATAGTGTATATGTATCATACCATTTGGTTAAGAATAGTTCCCATTTTAATAACTAGCGTCCCCGGCTCACAAAATAAAAAACCGGATATAAGAATATATCCGGTTTATGACTGCCAATTTACTGTTGTAAACTTAACATGTCTTATGCTGATTTCAGAAAAGAAGGCTGTTTGGATATTGGATATTAACACAAGCGGATACTCATTACCTGGTTTAACCACCTTCCTGTTTTTCATAGGAAAATTTTAAATGAACTAAAATAGTATTACAAAATAATAATCCTGAATTAAAGAATTTGCCTGTATGTAAATTGAATGCGAAGCATCGTTTGCAATCTACGTACATAGTCATTATTTGTCAGAGGTATGTTTCTGATCTGGCATTCAAGAACGCCATTGTGCAAAATTTTGCACAGCAAATTTTATGCAATCTGACTTTACTGTTTTCAGTAATAATTTAGCGGGGGCTAACAGAATAGAATTTTCCTGGTTTCAGATCTGCATGTATTTCAGAAGCAACTGTGATAATCTGATTTACAAGCAAGATTAATAAATCTCACGATCCATTAACTATACTCATTAAAAACCGTGCCAACTTAATACTTTAAGATTTTAACAGGTCTGGATAATGCTTGCATTACATAAAACTCTCTTAATTGAAACCGGGTTATTGTGGAAGCCTTCAAAGGATGCAGATATTTGTTTTATTTTTTTTTAAGACTTAATAAAGCGTTGTAAATTACAATTATGAAATTTAAATTCTGCTTTTCAATTCTTCTTTCTGCTATTTGTTTAAATGTATCAGCTCAGCAAGAGGATTATCTCATTACCGGAACCTATACTTCAGGAAAAAGTGAAGGGATTTACGTTTATAAGTTTAACAGCAGCAATGGCACTGCAACAGCGATAAGTCAGGTAAAGATATCCAATCCTTCTTTTTTGGCAGTTTCGCCAGATGAACAGTTTGTATTTGCTGTGCAGGAAAATGCTGCGGCCAAAGGTAAGGGAGGAGAAATAACGGCATTTTCTTTTAATAAAAAAAATGGTACACTTACTTATATAAATGAACAGCCCTCTGGAGGCGATCATCCATGTTATATAACTGTAGATAAAACAGGAAGATGGGTTGTAGCCGGAAATTACAGCAGTGGAAGTTTAACGATATTTCCTGTACAAGCAAACGGAAGTCTGGGAAAAGCCACAACAATAATTCAACATGAGGGATCAGGCCCCAACATAACACGACAACGTTCACCCCATGTTCATTGTACTTTATTTTCCCACGACAACCGGTTTCTTTTTGTTCCTGATCTTGGAATAGATAAAATAATGATCTACAAATTTGATGAAGTAAAAGGAACGCTTGTGCCATCAAAACAACCCTTTGCTAAATCATCAGCAGGAGCCGGCCCCAGGCATTTTTGTTTTCATCCGATGGGTAAGTACGCTTATTTAATGGAAGAATTGAGCGGAACTGTTGTTAGTTTTAATTATAAAAACGGAAAGTTGAAACCAATACAACGTATAAGCAGTATGCCGGTTACTGATACAGGTTTTGCAGGCAGTGCAGATATTCATGTGTCGCCCGATGGAAAATTTCTGTATGCTTCTAACAGAGCTAATTCAAATACTATTGCCATTTTTAAGATCAATCAAAACAATGGGAGACTTGAACTTGCAGGACATCAATCAACACTCGGCAAAACGCCCCGGAATTTTAATTTCGACCCATCAGAAAAATTTTTACTGGTGGCCAATCAGAACAGTGATGAAATTGTGGTATTCAGAATTGATAAGACAACCGGATTACTTACTGATACCGGGCAACGGATTGAAGTTGGAAATCCTGTTTGTTTAAAATGGATTGCCGGGCAATAATTGCATCATCAACAATCTTTCTTTTTTAGTGCTATTAAAATATTGAAAGGTATAAGAATACAGCTCAACTTGTTTTAAAATAATAAATTATCAAAATGGAATTAGGCATTGGCATGTTTGGCGACCTGCATATAAACAGCAAAGGAGAAATTCAACCTGCAGGGGAGCGCCTGCGTGAACTGATTGAGGAAATAAAACTGATGGATGAAACAGGATTGGATTTTTATGGCATCGGCGAACATCACCGCCCGGATTATGCTGTATCAACTCCTGAAATAATTTTAGCAGCAGCATCAACAGTAACAAAGAATATAAAACTCGGCAGTGCTGTGTCCGTAATAAGTTCGGCCGATCCGGTAAAACTATATCAAAGCTTTGCTACAATAGACCTGATCAGCAACGGCAGGGCAGAGCTGGTTGCGGGGCGTGGAAGTTTTATTGAATCCTTTCCATTGTTTGGATATGACCTTAAAGATTATGACGAACTCTTTGAAGAAAAATTAGAGCTGTTGTTGAAAATAAATAAAACTGAGCAAATTACCTGGAAAGGCAAATTCAGGCCTGCATTAAAAGACCAGCAGATATTGCCCCGTGCGGTAAACAATAATTTGAATATCTGGGTAGCTATTGGAGGTACACCTGAATCAGTTTTACGGGCAGGTAAGGCAGGACTTCCTGTTATTTTTGCAATCATCGGTGGTAATCCTGCACAGTTTAAACCGTTGTTCAAATATTATAAGGATGTTTATGAAGAGTTTGGTCATGACAAAAACAAATTTCAGGTGGGTGTACACATGCATGCATTTTTTGGCGAAGACAGTAAACAGATTGCTGATGAGTATTATCCAATTTACTCCACACAGATGGATAGGGTAGGCCGCAGCCGTGGCTGGCCCCCATTTCAGCCGCAACAATATGAAACCGGCAGAAGCAAACAAGGGCATTTAATAATCGGCGATGCCAATGAAGCTATTGATAAGATTCTGCACATGCATGAACTGTTTGGACTCACACGTTTTTCGGCACACATGGATGTTGGCGGGCCTTCACATAAACTGATGATGAAATCAATTGAAATATTTGGAACTGAGATAGCACCGGGAGTGAGGAAGGCATTGAAAAAATAATAAGATATTTTGCTATTGGCTTTTATTGCATAATTTTCTCCAGCACTTTTATATCTCCGTCTATCTTTTCTGTAAAACGATTATAAACTGTAAATATATTGTATCGTAAATATACCAACATGCGGTAACAGTTTTAACTCATCTGTAGATTATTAAGTGGAGACTATTCTTTATTTCCTGGCTGGATAATTGATTTACCCGTTTCCAACCCTTTCAATCATATCACCAACACTATTACCCTGGCGTTTGGCCGCTTTATATGCTTTGCCAAACCGGTAGGTAAAGGAAATATTGACAACCCTGCTGTCGCGGCGAACAATAAAGTACTCTGTGGCAGTTTCAAATTGTGTAAAACCTTCCATAGCCTGTGTATAAAAAATATCACGGGCATTTATTTTTAATGTGCCTTTCTTTTTAAATACCTGTCGTGATACGCCGAGTGATAATTGACCGGTTGGATACAATACTTCCTGCAGGTCGTTTCTTGCTCTGCCGGTATAAAAACCTGAAATCTCTCCAGTGTATTTTTTTAAAAAACTGAACTGGTTATTGATGTTAATACTGAACTGGTTTATCTCCGATTTAAAATTTTCATTACCGTTAAAACCCTTCAGTTCTTTGTGGTTGTAATTGACCTGTGCTGTAAGCGACCACCAGTTGAACGGCGATATGATCAGCGTTGTTGACAATCCGATATTGTGTGTGCGGCCAACATTCCCTTCGCTGTAAAATAAAATTCCTTTTACGGTATCGGTTAAAAATAATTGGGAGAAATAATTTTTTATGATACTGTAGGAGAGGGAAGTAGTGAGTACATTTTTATATTGATGACTCAGCTCAAGGTTCCAACTATACTGGGGCAAAAAGAAAGGATTGCCGGTTTGGTAAGTGTATTTATTGATGATGAAATAAAACGGATTCAGTTTTTGAAAAGCGGGGCGGTCAATACGGCGTCCGGCAGTAAATGTAAATACGTTGGAACTGTCGGCCTGGTAACTGATGTATCCACTTGGAAAGAGTCCACTGTAATTGCGTGAGAAAGCAGAATCTTTCTGTTGTACATTACCTAGTTGATTGGCATCATAACTGGTGTATTCGTAACGTAGGCCCACCTGCATACTAAAGCGTTTGTATTTTGTTTCCACGCTGCTGTACACAGCATGAATATTTTCTTTGTATAAAAAATGATTGCTTTTGCCGTAATCAATACTCCAGATGCTGCCATCAAATTTCTGATAGTCTGCTGTATTGTCGGTTGCTATATGCGATGATTTCCATCCCGATTGAATGGTTGTACTTTTTTTCAGGCGGAGTGTATGATCAATTTTTCCGGAAATGATCTTAATACCTGTAGGAATATTTCCACGGGATGCTTCGTTATATCCTCCTGATGCAACCAATGCATTATTGAATTCCTGTTCGCCTTTTATGTTATAGTTCAAACAATCAATATCTGCTGTAATATCCTGACTGGAAGAAATAGTATGACGCAGATTCAGATTTATCATTCCGCTTTTAAAACGGTTATTACTGCTGCTTGTAGTGGCTACTGCCGAATCAATATTGCCTGCAGCATCAAGCCAGGTGGCGCTTGCGCTGCCATTGCCTTTACGGCGTATGGTTGTTCCTCCAAGTACAAAACCTATAGTAGTTTTGGGTGTAACATAATAATCTATCCCCGCTTTTATGGTATTGTTGAAAAATGTTCCAGAAAAATAGGTGGGTTGATCGAGTATGGCAGTTAAAGAATTATTGTTGTCATAATATTTTCGTAAAGCATAAATCTCTGTATAATATTTTACCAGGTTCATGCTGTAGTTAAGGAAGGTATTGAATTTTCCTGAGCGGTAATTTAGTTGAAGACTATTATTGTTCTTTGGATATACACCTTGCCCGGCAGCAATGGTAAATGAACCATTAAACCCTTTTACTTTATTCTTTTTTGTTTTGATGTTGATAACGCCTGCATTGCCGCTTGCATCATATTTCGCAGGCGGATTGGTCATGAGTTCTATCTGGTCTACCTGCGATGCACTCATACTGCTCAGCAAATTATTTAATTCGGCACCGGATAAATAAGTTTGTTTGTCATCAATCAGCACAAGCACACCGGCCTTACCCTGCAGGGCAATGCTGCCATTTTTATCTACTGTTACTCCGGGCGATTTTTCTAAAACTTCCAGCACGGTAGAACCTGTGTTTGTAACTGCAGCATCTACATTCAATACAACCTTGCCTGGTTTAAATTCAACAAAGTTCTTTTTTGCAGTTACTCTTACTTCCTGCATGTTTGTGGCTGCAGGTACAAGAATCATAGTTGATGTATTTACAGAAGAAGGAAAACTATATTGATCGGAAGTTAGTGGCAGGTAGCCCTTATGTGTAACAGAAAAATTATAGTTGCCTGTTGATATATTCTGAAACCTGGCCTGGCCTTTAGAATTGGTAATTGCAGCTTTCACCAGTTTGTTATCTGTTAATAGTTCAATCGTGGCCGAAGCAGCAGGTTGCGACATTTCGTCCAGTACAGTTATAACAAAATCGGAAGTTTCTGTTTTTGGTGTCTGTGCTATTACAAAAGATGCCATCAACAAAAAGCCAGTTAAGCATTTTATTCTTTGCATATAAATTTATAATGCTCAAAATTAACAGGAAGTTGAAAACCGTAACGGTTTTTATGTTGAGTGGTTATTACATTACAACTGCAATAGCAGAGCTTTGTCTGAATTTTACAAATGACATTGCTTAACAAAACAGCTATTAGTTAAAAGTTAATGGATTTTTAGAAGCTGAAAAGTTTCCATAACACAAACTTGTTATTCCTTTTCAAACACAAGTATTTCAACACGCCTGTTTTTCCATTGTAGCAAAGGATCATTTAAATCAGCAACCGGCTTTGTATTTCCGAATGCATTTATGATTAACCTGTTCCGGTTAATATAAAAGCTGGCAACATAATCGGCACATACCGTTGATCTTTCAAGTGATCTGCTGTTATTAGCTTCCACACTGCCAACATTATCTGTATGCCCTTTGAATACAACAACCAGTTTGCTGTTGGTTTTTAAAAGTTTTACCACTTCTGTCAATACAGCGTAACCTTCTGTACGAAGTATGGATTTAGCCGGTTCAAAATATATATTATAACGCAGTGTATCTTTTTGAGAAGGTTTGATGCTGTCTGTAAATTGAAGACAGCCATTATTGGCGGCAATGCCTGCAACCAACGGGCATTTATCATCATCATCATTAATGCCATCACCATCTGTATCAGGCACCGGGCAGCCAAAATATTTGGCCGTGCCTTTATGGCCGGGGCATTTGTCTTCGACATCTCTTATTCCGTCTCCATCGGTATCAGCCAGAGAATCTACAGCAATTTTTTCCGGCAGTACCGGTTTTTCTTTTTTCTCTCTTTCGGATTTGTTAGTGGTGAATAAAGCATAAGCTGCATTTATGCCGTAAGTTTTCAGCTTATGTTGCACGCCTTTGTTTACATCTTGGTAATAGGGGGTCAATGGGAACTGGTAATTTATCCAGATATTAAATCTGCTCAGTTCGAAACCCGCTGCAACTCCCCAACTGAAAAAAACTCTTTTGTAAGCACCGGGGGCATTGCCAACCGCCAGTTTATTTTGTTTGGAACTTACCGGAGTTACACTGCCACCGAAATGGCTTACTTCTGTTTCTTCGGTTCCATTAATAAATATATTTGCCGAAGGGCCTGTACTTACAAAGAAACTATTTGTCTCATTCCAGGCAAATTTTTTCTTCAGTGTAATATTAATATCAACATACTTCAGGTTTTGGGTATAGCTGGAATCTTTAACTGTACCAATTGCACCGGTTTCGTTTTGTACAGCATATTCATAACCTCTTTTATTGTAAACTGCAGATGTAAAAAGGTTCAGCTTGTTGTTGGCAAAAGCAAAGTCGGCAGTAAGGCCACCCCAATAGGATGTTATGGATGAATACTTATTATAATCATCAACCGAAAATGAAAACCGGTATAGCGAGGTCTTTCCGGCACCAGCCATTATACCATACCTTTTTTGAGCTTCTGTATTATTAAACAGAAACATCAGCATCAATAAAAAAAATACCTTTTGTAATGCAGTTATGAAATAGCCGTGTTTGAACATACAGTTAGATATATTACTTTCTGGTTTAGTAACGTATTTCTACTTAGGATATTGGGTAAACCTTAGAATAAATGTAAATATTCCTTATAAGATCAGCAAAAATATACATTAATAAGCTGCCATAAGCCGGAGTATTGAATTCTATTATTACACTTTGTATTTCTATAGAACGGGCCTTAAAAATTCATCCTGGACAACAGGCTTCCGAATATCAAAATGATATTTTATAAAAGTGTAACTGCTCTCCAGACTTTGTTTACTGCATCAAATTGAAATTCAGTTGTTGATTTAGCAGATAAATTGTTTTGTGAACTGCCATCGGGTCTCACAAAAGATATATCCGTAGTCCAGGTATTTGAAAGGGTACGGGGTATATAAATCTTAATCAGGTCTCCATCCTGCGGCGATGCAGGAAATATTATTTTTCTTGCTGCTGATGGATTGGGCAACACGTAAGAGGTTCCAACGGCAGCAGTAAAATTCGCATCTGCGGCATTTAATGTTCTGTAAATAACATTGCGGCTTATTATTTTTCCCGATGACTTGATATTACCTGCTACATCAAATAATTCAGATGGAGTGTCTGTGCCAATACCTACAGCACTGGCCCCGGCAAATATCTTTGGAGTTGTTGTATTGTCATTGGTAAATAACGCAAAGTTTTTTCCAGCCTTGGTAAGTATATTTAATGCATTAGCAGAAGTATAGTGAGTACCGGTTCTGCTGTTGTTATCCCAAAAATCAACCACTCCTGATTTTTTATAGCCACCAACTATCAGTCCGCTGGCAGTTGGATGCAAACTGTTGGGATCGGTATATATCACCATGTTCCCTCCATAAAGCCAGGATGACGATATGCCTGCATCACCATAAAAAAGAGATCTGGAGTGCAGCCCTCCAAGTGAAGCATACAGATTATTGGGCGAGTTCCGGTAACCTACACCTCCTCCAAAAATCATACTTCCAATATCAACAAAGCTCGGAGCCTGATCGCCTTCAGCATAACATCCAATCATAGTTCCATATTGATTAGCTCCCTCAAGTATCCATCCTCCGGTAGCGTAATAAACTTTTTTTGTATCGTATGGTTTAACGTGTTGGTATTTTATCCATTCGGCTCCAATATCCTGCCAGTATGCTGTATTGGGTGGGGCAAAACCGGTTGTGCCATCTTTTATACAGGCATAAACTGTTCCGCCTGATTTTACCAATCCTCTTTGCCAGGGTATTTCCGGCGAACCATTTGTAGCCGTATGCAAACCTGAATAATGGTTACCTAAGAATGACCTGTCATAAATGCCAACGCCTCCATTTGATTGTGCATCACATTTAATAAGGTTCATAGCATTGGCATCGCCGCCGCTAAAATAAAATCCGTGCATGAGATTATTTGCAGCCATGCAATTATTAAATATAGTGTTATTGGAGTTGCCGGGATCCCTAAGGTCGTAGCTGTTAACAGCATAGAATCCACAGCCATCAAAGCCCATAACTCTTACATTGGTAAATTCCATGGGTGATTTCAGAATAATTCCGTGCGCCGAATTTTTCCATTGCCCTTCGGAGCCATAAGCTGTTGCAATTTCGCCAATAATAGTTATGTCATGAACTTTAGAACCGCTTGTAACATCGTATAAAAATTTTAATCCTCTTTTATGTGCTGCAAATTTCAGTTTGCTTTTTGGGCCGTCGCCATATAATTCAATCTGTACAGCAATATCAATACTGTCTGAGATATTGTAAAAAACATCATTAGGAGTTGAGGGTACATATATTTTACTTTGCGGAAGATTTTTGGAAGCTGATGTGATTGCATCTAAAATGATCTGCCTGTTATCAAATCCTCCTGTTTTGGCGCCAAACCAATTAATATTTATTGCATCGGCATTTTGTCTTAACCATTTACGTCCCAGCTTATCGCCAAATATCATCCCATTATCAACGGGGTTGGCACCGGTATATAAATTAAAAGTGCCGCCACGAAGGGGATCATTTACAACAACCTGCTTTGTGTTTTCTGTATAAACAGAAAATTCGCTTACTGAATTCATTACAGGGGCACCAGGTGTTATTGTTTTATACCACACGCCATTTACTTTAATACTGTCGAACTGCCCGGAGCTTCCTGTTATACGGGTATCGGGTTTTTGTGCCTGCGACTGCAGTACAAAAAAAATGCCTGCAAAAAAAAGTAGTTTTTTCATCAATGTTGTTTTCTGTAAATTAATATTTTTAAAGGGCCAGTTGTGCCGGCATTATTCAGAGACTATTGTTTACAAAAGATAATGCCAATATCCGGATATTTAAGCTATTGGCAAGTTAAAATTACCTGATGAGGTAATTCTTTAGAGTTAATGAAGTGTTTTGTTCAACTTGTAATGACACGATATTTTTACCGGCAAATTTTATTTACATTTTGATAATTTCCTATTGCGTAATTGAGTAAGAGTTTACATGGCTATATTGCATGAATTATTTAAACAGCTAAATTTAAGAACATGAGTAAAGTATGGTTTATAACAGGTTGCTCAACCGGGTTTGGGCGCAATCTGGCAACAGAAGCTTTAAAAAACGGGTATTGTGTGGCTGTCACATCCCGTAATACAGATGATGTAAAAGATATTGCAGCTGCATATCCTGATACAGCTATAGCCATTGAACTGGATGTAACTAAACCGGCGCAGGTAACTGCAGCGGTAAAAGAAGCTCTTGATAAATTTAAGCGCATTGATGTGCTGGTAAATAATGCTGGTATCGGATATTTTGGTGCTATTGAAGAAAGTGAAGAAGCTGAAGTACGCCGTATGTTTGAAATTAATTTTTTCGGGCTGGCTGCTGTTACCAACGCCGTGTTGCCAATTATGCGTAAGCAACACAGCGGGCATGTTGTAAATATTTCTTCAGTTGGAGGGATTGCTGCTTTTCCCGGCATAGGATTTTATAATGCTACCAAGTTTGCAGTAACGGGTTATTCGGAGGCACTTGCAAAAGAAACTGCTGAACTTGGTATAAAAGTAACCATTGTTGCTCCAAGCGGTTTCAGAACAAACTGGGCAGGCAAATCGGCTAATGATACAAAAGTTGTTATTGATGATTACAAGACTACTGCTCACAATAACCAGGATACCATCCGTGGCAACAGCGGTAACCAGCCCGGCGACCCCGAACGTGCTGCTAAAGCGATCATCAAAGTTGTTGAATCTGATAATCCGCCTGTAAGATTACTTTTAGGTGTGGGCGCTCTTAAAGGAGCCCGTAATAAAATTGCCGAGCAGCAAAAAGATTTTGATACCTGGGAAGAAACAACCGTTTGGGCAGATAATCCGAAAAGTTAAATCATAATATTGCCTTCATAATATTTTATTTGGCAACTTTTTGAATTACGGCTTTATCGCCTGCCGTAATTTTTAAAAAGTAAAACCCTTTTGAAAGTTGAGCCAGGTTGTTTACTGTTATTATATTATCGCCTGGTGCAGCTTTTGTTGTTTCTGTTATTAACAGTTTACCGGTAATATCAAATATCTGTACGGTAATATTTTCCGGTTTATTTGATTTTACAGGTATTGAAATCTTATGGGTGAATGGATTGGGGTAAGCCTGCTGTATGCTGATTGCCGAACTTCCGGTATTTACTTTAACAATATCACTGTAAGAAATACTTTTATCAGCATGAATTAATTTCAGGCGGTAATATAAAATACCCTGGTTATTTATAACGTGTGTAAAAGAATAGTCTTTATGCTCAGTATCCGTTATGCTGGTAATTGATTTAAAATTATTATCTCCGTTATTATATTCAACTTCGTACGATTGATATTTAACCTGATCATTTAACTGCCAGCTAAGATTTGTTTTTTCTCCGGTATGATTTGCAGTAAAGTTTATGAGCCCCGGCGATGATAATACAGCACAGGAAACAACAGTGGAAGATTGTGTGTTGGATATGGTAATGGTCTGGTTTGTCAGTAATCCTAAATAAACCTGTTTTGATACTACAGTTCTTACACCTCCGTTAGGCCTTACAAAAGAGACTTCGGCATAATAAACCATCATATTGCCTGCAGGCAGGCCAAAATGTAATACAGTTGATTGTTGTGTACCATGACCTGATCCTCCGCTCACTTCCATTATCCCACTTATACGAACACCTAAGCAGTTTCTGATTATTACCGTGGCTCCAATAGCTGGCCTGGTAATTCCTCCACCTAAATCAATAACTGGTATTACGTTTACATAATTTGTGTTATTGAAATCATTTACCCACAATTGATTATTACCACCATTAACATTTATATACAGGTCCAGGTCACCGTCATTGTCAAAATCCACAAATTCGCAACCTTCGCCATCGGCATTCACATTAATTCCATAATTGTTGTGATTGAAACTAAAAAGACCTGTACCTATTGAAGTGTTGATCAGTAAGAATGAAGGGCCGCTGTTAGCTGTAAGAAAAATATCCGGTTTGCCATCATGATTTACATCACCTACAGTAACACCATCAATTAAACCCGCAGATGGTAATGTTAAACTGCTTCCGGTTACTATAACTGTAGCTATTGCAAAGTTTCCTGAATTGGTTCCGGTTTGCTGCACCAGGTAACAATTGTTTGCTGCAAGACCTGAACCTCCGTTATCTGTCCAGAAATAATCGAAATCGCCATCACCATCAAAATCGCCAACAGCTACACCACCTTTGTTGCTGTTTGATGCATTGAAGTTGGCAGTATTATTTCCTGCAAATGTTCCATTACCGTTGTTCATGAAAATATCAACGTCATTGTTTGAGGAACTTGTTCCTTCTCTTCTGGCTAAAATATCCACATAGCCGTTATTATTCAAATCTGCAACAAGCGAAAAGTCTCCGCTTACACCTCCGGTTCCCAATCCTCTTGGGGAAGCATCAGTGGTATAATGTGTATAAAAGCCTGTTCCGTTATTAATCATCAGGTCCACACCGTATTGATGATCTTCTATTAAAAGATCAAGGTCGCCATCACCATCAAAATCAATAAATCCCATACCTTCCGAATTGATTCCGGTCTGTGTGCCTGAACCCGTAAAATATGCTGCATCAAAATATTGAGATCTGGTAAATGTAAAATTGGGAGCACCACTGTTTTTAAATACTTCAATTAATGAATGCGTGTTTACAACAAAGTCAATATCTCCATCATTATCTATATCGCCTGATATTGCAGAACGTTCAGTTAAGTTAGTCAACAGTGCAGGAGCCTTGCTTGCAGTTACATCAGTAAAAGTAAAATTTGGCGCACCATTGCTATACAGCAACCTGCTTTTTGAAGTACTGTTATTGGTATTGATAAGAAGATCTTTATTGCCATCATTATTAAAATCGGCCCAGGTAAAGCCACCATCTTTTGCTACCGTACCTACATGAAGGTTTTTAGCAACTGCAGAATTGGAAAAAGAAGGTTGTGAAAACACCGTAGTAGAATACATTTGTAAAACAGCTAGTAAGCTGTAAATACAATATAAGGAGTACTTCTCTTTGGGTAGAGGTTTAAGCATTTCTTAGAGTTTAGATTAAGCAGGGACCGTAAAATCCATATCCCGACTGCAAAAAACGAAAATTAATTTCAATTAAACAAGAGGGCTTTTACTAAGTAATTTTACTATAGAAGAAAGAGTATAACTTTAATTGCAGTGATTTTCTGCAAGTTATAAGCGTTGTGCATTTTAATAAACTCAAATAAATAAAAAAAAATTTTCACTGCGGGAAAGCTGGTCGAAAAATTTATTGCTTGGGCAAGAAGAATTGGTAGTCATACAAATCTTAACTGAATATTTCCGTCAATCTGAAATCTGATGTTGGTTATGTTTTAAGTAACTGGTGTTACTCCATAATTATTTTCTTTAAATAAAAAACTGTTGGATCAATCTGTATAGCTGTTTTGCTTGATACAGTTATTCCTTTTTTATCAACCTGCAGCCGCTGTATCCCGGTATCGGTAAGTATATCTACCGGTACCGGCATATCCAGGTTAAGCAGTTTTACCAGATATTTATCTTCAGCAGTTTGCCTTACATGTATCTCCAGTTTATCAGTTGTGTACAAAAAAAGCCTGAATAATGATTGCAGGCTTTTTCCATAAGCGTTGCTGAAAAGTTTTTCAACATCACTTGTTATAACCGTGTTGTCATATGTGTATAGGGGGTCGGTTGCCAGTTTTTTTAAGGTGGGGAAAAATATTTCGTCGCCCATGATATATCTAAGTGTATGCATAAAGAAGGCGCCCTTGCCATAAATATCCGGATGATAACAACTGTCTGAATCCACTTCTTCACCTCTTACAATGGGGAATTTATTTTGTGTGCTTCTTGCAATTTGTTGCATTCTTTGCAGATAGGCATCTTCGCCGGCAAGCTCCCTGGTTGCCATAGCATCGCCAAATACGCAGATGCCTTCCTGTATCCACATATGTGCCCAGTCACGATTAGTTACTTTGTTAGCCCACCACTCATGCCCAAATTCGTGATGAAGCAGCCAGTCAAAATCTTTGCCGGCTAATTTTTGATAACGGTATTTGTTACCATAAGCTATATTGGTTTGATGTTCCATACCCAGGTGCGGCGTTTCCGAAGCTGCTATCCTTTCTTTTGCCCAGGGGTATTCACCAAAATATTTTTCCAGTATATGGCTCGATTGTTCAAACAGGTCAAGTATTTTTTCTGCTTTGTCATAATTCTGTTCCAGCACATAATATTCCATTGGTACTTTATTGCCTTCAACAGTTGTGTATACCCTTTTGGCTATTTTATATTTAGCCACATTAAATACCAGGCAATAATTACTGATGGTATAATTTGTCTTCCAGTGGTAGGTGGATTTATTTTTTTTGGTTGTTATCTTTTGTAACAGGCCCGGTGCCGCTACTACCAATCCTTTTGGAACGGTAATGATCATATCGGCACCTTCGTTAGGTTCATCGCTGGGATGATCCTTGCAGGGGAAATAAATCTTCCCACCTTCACCCTGACATGTTACAGATATCCAGGGGTTTCCTGTTGTATCTTTTTCCCATTGAAATCCGCCTGTCCACGGAGGTCTTACCGCTACGCCAGGTTTACCAGCATAGGCGATTTTTACTTTTAGTTTACCTGCAGGTTGTTGTTCCTGCAGGTCTATTTTTATCAGATCATCATTGGTATGTGTATATTTTTTCTCTTTACCATTTACCCAGATACGGGAAATGCTGAGGCCATGCCAGAAATCGAATAATAAAACAGCGGTTGATTGCAACAGGTTTAAATCTATTTCTGTATAACCGTTTATGGTTTGTTGTTCTGGATCAACATCCAGTGCAATGGTATAATGCCTGATATCCATGATTGCCTGCTCTGGTTTAAGTTTACCTCCCGATTTCAGATTTTGCGCCTGAGGGGTAAATGAAATTGCAGTAAGAAATAACAGTAAGATTGTACGCATGGCAAATAGTTTTAGTGAAGTTAGTTTTTTTTGATAATAACTAAAGCTCATTAATTGCTGCTGAACAGTGTAATATTTTACGTTGCATTTTTGTATCTTTAAAGAAAGCAAAATATATGAGCACACATAGTACAGACCATATTATTGTCCTGAAGATATTTAATGATTATGCCGACGCTGGTTTTGCACAGGTTAAATTACGTGATGCCGGAATTGAAGCTTTCCTGGAAAATGAAAATGTTGCCGGACTGAATCCGTTGGGTGGAGTAGAGTTGAAAATATTTTCAAAAGATATAGAAAAGGCTGAGATACTATTACTGGAATAATGATGAATTTCTTCAATCAGAATACAAAGTCTGCTTCAGAATATCTTTTTTCGATCTGAGAATTATTCTATTATTATATACAATTTAGAGGCATTAAAATACAGGAGTAAATTTAAATATCTGTGTAAGGGGGTTACCTTTTTAACAAATCTGTATTAAAAGTAACGGCTGCGTTACGTAAGCTGTATTTCCTTAACGATTTTTTTTGCTGTACGACCGGGTAATTTATTTGCCAGGATTTTTTTTTATAACCAAATAAAACAAAATGATACAGAAGACCTATTACAAAACAAAAGATTATTGCAAAGTAAAATTCAGTTTTACTCCCGAAAATGCTGAAACAGTTGAATTATTAGGGCTTAACAGCGATTGGGAAAACGGTATCATACTTAAAAAGAAAAAAGACGGCAGTTTCTCTACAGATGTTTCTTTGCCAAAAGATACTGAGCATCAATTTAAATACTTAGTGAATAAAACTGAATGGGTTAATGACTCATCTGCTGATAATGAACTGGCTAATGAGTACGGCGGTACAAACAGCGTAGTAGTAATCTGATAAACAGAATAATTCTTTCGATTTATTGCCTTTGATCCTGCTATAAAGGAGATTGCCAACCAGTATTGTACTGAATAAATAATGTTTGCAATAGGAAGGGGTGATAAGTTGCTCCTTGTTCCGGCTATTTTCACCTTTAGTCAGTAAGCTTCATTCAAAGCCATATAGACCTGGAACGGGTTACTGTATAGTATTTGTTATATATGCTTTCGTAAAACATCTACAAAGATTTCCCTTATCGCTTTACAGGCAATAGTTTACTAAAGCTGCATCTTTGTGTTGTTAAAGAATCCAGATATCCATACCTCTGAAACATCCTTATTCTGTGAAAGCCGGTGAACCATTAATTTGGTCATCATTTAAATTACTAACCCCTGTGAAAAACCTTCTGAAGAGAAGGTTTTTTTAGTTTAACTGTTGTACGATTAAAAAAGTTTATGAAGTCAGAACCTGCAATTGTAACTATTGTTTTTTTTCTGTCAGAACAGCCTTCCATTTTTTAGTTGTTTGTCTGTCAGATTTTATATCCAGTAAACTGCTTACGTCGTCAACATATAGTCCTGCAAAAACAACTTTTGGTAATGGGTTTCCGTTTTTTATTTCAATTTCCGGTGCAGATGCATTTGGTTTGGCAAAAGAAAACTTGTACTTCTGTCCGTAAACCTCAGTATCAAAGCCCATACCCATGCGAAGGAACGGCCATTTGATATTTGTAATATCAGCAAGTGGTACCTGAAACTGTACGCCTTCTTCAGTAATAAAAGCTACACGTTCATTCTTCCAGACCAATGCACCTGGTGTGACTTTGCCAATGATTCCTGATATTTTCCAGACCTTTGAAATTAATTCCTTGTCCATTACAATAATTTTATTTTCAATATAGAAAAATTAGCTGAATATCGGGAGTATATAATTTTGATTAGTGAAAGCATGCGGTTCTGAAACTCCTGATTAAAAGTTTGGTAAAGTTTTTGGTAGTATTTCTAAAATTCCAGCCGATGAAGAGAATATGCCTTGTAGTAACAGCCTGCTTAATGATTGTATTATACAGTTGCAGTAAAAAAACGAATCCTTCCGGTACTAATGCTTCAACAGCTAAACCTGCCGAAGAAAAAACGGTAAAACCAAAAACAATTAAGACAGCTGTGCCCAAAGTAATTACGGTAAATGATAAATATGCCAAAAGGAGTGTGGACGGAAGATATTATTATGACCTGGAAGGCCGCCGCTACTGGCGAAATAATAAAGACGGAAAATATTATCTGTTCAACAAGTCTATGTATAATGATGATGCTTTTAAGAGCCCTGATAATTAATAATAATTTACAGTTTCTTGATTTTAATAACAACAGCTTTTGAAACAGGCGTATTACTTTTTTCTGCCACACTGTTAATTGATACCAGCACATTAGTTTCCGGAAAATAAGTTGCAGCACAGCCTTTGGGAATAGGATAGGGGATTACAATAAATTTATGAGCAATTCTTACTCTGCCATCTTCATCATTAACCAGATCAACCACATCGCCCTGTTTTAATTCATGTTTATTCATATCTGCCTGATTCATCATAATCACTCTTCTTTCGTTATAAATACCACGGTAGCGGTCATCAAGTCCATAAATGGTTGTGTTAAACTGATCATGACTGCGGATGGTCATCATCAGCAATTCATCATCTTTTAAATCAGTTGCAGTTACTGTTGCAATATTGAATTGTGCTTTTTTGTTTGCCGTATCAAAGCTTCCATCCCTGTTGCAGTTTGGTAAATAAAAACCACCAGGAATTCTTACCCGCTCATTATATTTTTCAAAACCGGGAATTGTTTTTTCAATATCATCACGTATGTTATCGTAATGCTGAAGATATTTATCCCAGTTTATTTTACTGCGACCGGCAAGTGTTGCATTGGCAAGTTGGCAAACAATAGCAGGTTCGCTAAGCAGTTTATCTGAAACAGGATCTAAATTTCCTTTTGATTTTTGTATTACGCCCATGGAATTTTCGCAGGAGACAAATTGTGTTTCGCCGTTCAATATGTCTTTATCGCTGCGGCCAAGGCAGGGGAGTATCAATGCTTCTTCGCCATGCACCAGATGGCTGCGGTTAAGTTTGGTACTTACCTGTACCGTCAGTTTACATTTTCGTAAAGCATCAGCAGTAAAATTTGTATCAGGCGTTGCCGATAAAAAATTACCGCCCATGGCAATAAAAACTTTTGCCTTTTGTTCATGCATGGCTTTTATACACTCCACCACATCGTAGCCATGTTCCTGGGGTGGTGTAAAATCAAAATTCTGTTGTAATGATTCGAGGAATTTTTCAGATGGCTTTTCAAAAATGCCCATCGTACGGTCGCCTTGTACATTGCTGTGCCCACGCACTGGACAGGTGCCTGCACCGGGTTTGCCAATGCTGCCTTTTAACAGCAGCAGGTTTACAATTTCCTTGATGGTATCAACTGCATTTTTATGCTGGGTTAATCCCATTGCCCAGCAGGCAATTATTTTCTTTTTATCTTTTAAAATATCCGCTGCTTGTTTTACATCGCCCATATCAACACCAGATGCAGTAACTAATTGTTGAAGGTTCTGTTTACTCAGATGCTGGATAAAGCTGACGCCGCCTTCCGTTGCTGATTCAATAAAATCCAGGTCAAACACTTTTCCCGGCGACATTTTTTCTTCATTGAGCAATAATAATTCGATAGCCTGTAGTAAAGCCATATCTCCGTTTATTTTTACTTGAAGAAACAGATCGGTCAATGCACTGTCAATTCCCAGGATGCCTTTTACCGTTTGCGGATTATTGAAACCCATTAAACCTGTTTCGGGTAAAGGATTTATGGAAATGATTATGGCGCCGTTTGCTTTTGCCTTTTGTAAAGCAGTCAACATACGTGGATGATTGGTACCGGGGTTTTGTCCCAGGATGATGATCACTTCAGCTTCATAAAAATCTTCCAGTTTTACCGAGCCCTTACCAATGCCCAGCGATTCGCCTAAAGCAACGCCACTGCTTTCGTGGCACATGTTGCTGCAATCAGGTAAATTATTGGTGCCGTATTCACGTACAAAAAGTTGATAAAGAAATGCGGCTTCATTACTGGTTCGGCCCGAGGTATAAAAAACTGCTTCGTCGGGTGATGAAAGCTTATTTAGTGAATCAGCAATTTTTGCAAAAGCTTCATTCCAACTTATCGGTTGGTAATGGGTTGCCCCTTTTGATAAATACATAGGCTCAGCTATCCGTCCCTTTCTGCCAATTTCATAATCTGATAAAGATGCAAGCTGATGAACTGAATTCGCAGCAAAAAAATCTGCGCCAATTGCTTTAGCTGTGGCTTCGTCTGCAACTGCTTTTGCGCCGTTCTCACAGTATTCTGCAATGCTGCTGCGTTCATCATCGGGGTCGGGCCAGGCACAGCTTGGGCAGTCAAAGCCATCTTTCTTATTCAGTTTGTTGAGCGCTTTTAAACCACGGAAAAATCCCGCTTCGCCAAAAACTTTTTTTAGGCTGATGAATACAGCCGGCACACCTGCAGCCACTTTTTTGGGCGGCCCGAGTTTTAATCCTGTAAATGTTTCAGGATTTTCTGCTGCGGGGATATCGTTTTTCTTTTCGTTCAAATTCAACAGGCTTTGTTGGGGTTTTCAAAATTATCACTTTGGTCTTCGGTAGTATCATCAAGACAAACAAAATCTTTCTCAACTAAAAGATGCAACGAGCCGTCTTCAAAAAAAGGCATTGTCGCATTAATGCCCACTATATCATTCTCCGGCCAGTTCCTGATAAAAGATGAAGGAATGTGCATGGTGATTTTATTGTTACCAAGTGTTGCGAACAATACAGTCGTGCTTTCATCAGCCTGCAAGGCATACGTAAATGTATTATTCGGGAAGATGGTTTGTTCCTGCAGGTAGCCGGTATCTGCCAGTTTGCTTACTTCTGATTTTGTAAGCCGTATTCTTAATGAATTTCCTTTTATGCGTAGTTTCATAATTAAAATTTAGCCTTAGTGCACTTCATGTTTTTCTTTGTGTGCGTTGTGGTTAAGTTTTACCACAAAGTACACAAAGCAGTTTCACAAGGTACACAAAGCTGTTATCGCAAACTTATCCGCTCCTTACCCGAATAAATATTAAACCGGTCATTCCGCAAAAACCCAATCAAAGTTATGCCCGTTTCAGTTGCCAGTTCCACCGCCAGACTTGACGGCGCTCCAACTGCTGCAATGATTTTAATGCCTGCCATTGCCGCTTTTTGTACCAGTTCAAAACTCGCCCTGCCGCTTAATAATAAAACACAATTACTTAAGGGAAGTTCATCATTAAGTAAAGCTGCACCAACAATTTTATCCAGCGCATTGTGCCTGCCTACATCTTCTCTCAGTGTGATAATATTACCAGCCACATCAAATAAAGCACAGGCATGAATACCACCCGTATCTTCAAAAACCTTTTGATGATCTTTTAAAGCAGCCTGTAGTGTATAAAGTACAGCAGCATTTATTATAAACTGATCCTTCTGTTCAGTATATTGAGATATGGTTCTGATACTCTCAATACTTGCTTTGCCGCAAATACCGCAACTGGAAGTGCTGTAAAAATTCCTTGCAGCATTCGAGAGTGTTGGCTGTATATTTTCCTGTAAGATTATCAGCACGCTGTTTTCATCTGCAGTACTTTGCTTGATTTCTTTTATCGCTGCCTTGTTTTTTATAATGCCTTCGGTAAATAAAAAACCAGCGGCAAGCTCATGATCATTACCCGGTGTACGCATGGTAACTGCAATGTTTTTCTGCATGCGTCCTGTCTGTGTGCTGTATTCCAGTTGAATCTCCAGTGGTTCTTCCACAGCAACCTTATCGGCAGTTTCAGTTACTCCGGCGTCATTTATTTTTTGTATAGTGATATGTTGAACCCGGTTATCCTTCATTCCTTAAAAATACTAAATGATATTTAGGTATCAGTGCTTTATTGAATTAAATGCTTTGATAAATGCCTCTTCAGTATCTATGCTGCACATTGCTTTTTTATTGGCCGGATAAAACTTATCAGCCTTGCTCTCCTGTAAAAAATGCTGTAGCGAATATTGTTTTGTTTTATATCTTTCTTTTAATTCGCCGAACGAACTGTGCGGATAATAAGCCAACAAGGGCTCATACATATTCTCATCAGCATTATAAAAACTCAATGGCTTTTCTTCTTTGCACAAAGAAAAAAAATGAACCAGGTCTTCATTAGTTAAATAAGGATAATCGCAACCAATGAAAAGAAAATTATTTTTTGGAAACTGTTCTGCTGCGGTAAGCAAAGCCGCAATCGGGCCTGTATTATTGTATTGAGGAAGATCTTGTATATAAGGATAAGCTTCTGCCATCGTATTTGCCTGCTCCGGATTGCAGGAAATAAAAACCTTTTCGCAAAAGGGTAGCAGCATATCATACACATGATAGCGCTGTGGCTTGCCATAGTATTCTAGTAAACTTTTATCCCTGCCCATGCGGCTGCTGTTGCCTCCGCAAACTACCAGGCCGTATGTATTTGGGATAAGGTTTACGTTATTCGTCATTGTAAAGAATATTCAGTTGTTCTTCTAAATTACGGGAATAGCATTCAAAAATTGCCACTCAACATTTAGTCTATACCAAATCCCCAACATTTCTTAAATTAACAGCCCAAACAATTATATCATGAATAAAAATATCATTTTCCTGGCATTGCTCATCGTGGTAACCTTTACCGCCAATGCACAGGATAAAAAAGTAGTAACCGCTGCCGATTATGAGCAGGCCACAAAAGCATTAAGTTTTAATACCAATAAACTTGTGTACCGCAGCAATGTGTTTCCTACCTGGACGGAAGATGGAAAATTCTGGTATGCAGTAAATGTAGCTAAGGGCAAAGAATTTGTTTTGATAAATCCTGCCGACGGCAGTCGCAAAACGGGACCCGATAAAAAATCTATTTTACCCAATGAGCCAAATGATGCAAATGCTGCAAGGGGTGGGCGTCGCAGGGGTGGAGGCAATGAACTCCTTTCTCCCGACGGAAAAAAAGCTGCATTTATAAAAGACTGGAACCTGTGGGTAAAAGATGTAGCAACCAAAAAAGAAACACAGCTAACCTTTGATGGAATTGAGAACTATGGTTACGCAACTGATAATGCCGGCTGGACTCATAGTGACCGTCCCATCCTGCTTTGGTCGCCAGATTCAAAAAAGATTGCAACCTTTCAGCAGGATCAGCGACATGTAAGTGATATGTTCCTGGTTACAACAAATGTAGGAGCGCCTAAACTGGAGAAATGGAAATATCCGCTGCCGGAAGATAAAGAGATTGTAAAGATAGACCGTGTCATCATTGATGTAGATAATGCAAAAGTCATCCGGTTAAAAATTCCTGCTGATGCTCACCGGGGAACACTCAGCGATGATATTTCATCAAGCGGAACTTACGACGATAACAGGTGGAGCGATGATGCTACCAAGCTGGCATTCATTTCCACTTCACGTGATCATAAAGTTGAAAAAGTACGAATTGCTGATGCAGCCACCGGCGATGTAAAAGAAATTTTTGAAGAGAAGGTTGCCACACAATACGAAAGCGGCCAAGGGGCCATCAATTTTCATTTCCTGCAGGCCAGTAATGAGATTATCTGGTACAGCGAACGTGACGACTGGGGACACCTTTATATCTATGACGCTACAACAGGCAAACAAAAAAATCAGGTTACCAAGGGCGATTTTGTGGTAACCCGTTTATTAAAGATTGACGAAAAAAACAGGGTATTGTATTTTGAAGCCAACGGGCGTGAAAAAGGCCGTGACCCGTATTTCAGCCATTTTTACCGCATCAATTTTGATGGCAGCAAACTGCAATTGCTTACTCCCGAAGATGGGAATCATACTGTTTCCTTATCGCCCGATATGAAATATTTTGTTGACAATTATTCAAAGCCTGATGTCCCGCCGGTAAGCGTGTTAAGGGATATGAATGGTAAACTCATCAGCACATTAGAGAAGGCCGATATTTCTGCACTTGTTGCTTCGGGATGGAAAGCGCCGGAGCCGATTACTGTAAAGTCGGCCGATGGTAAGTGGGATTTGTATGGACTAATCTTCACGCCATCCAATCTTGATAAAACAAAAAAATATCCTATTGTAAATTATATCTATCCCGGTCCGCAGGGCGGAGGCGTAGGCAGCCGTTCTTTTTCTGCGGCCCGTAACGACCACCAGGCAGTTGCCGATTTGGGTTTTATTGTTGTAGTTATTGACGGGGCCTGCAATCCCGATCGTTCAAAATCTTTTCATGACGCCTGTTATGGCGATATGGGCAGCAATACGCTTGATGACCAGGTGGCAGGTATAAAACAGCTGGCAGAAAAAAAGCCTTACATGGATTTGAATAAAGTTGGTGTATGGGGCCACTCCGGTGGTGGCTTTGCAACCGCCGATGCCATGTTCACCTATCCCGAATTTTATAAAGTGGGCATCTCCGAATCGGGTAATCATGATAACCGCAATTATGAAGATGACTGGGGCGAACGTTATATCGGTTTGATGGAAAAAGGCCCCAGTGGAAAAACCAATTACGAAGAACAGGCCAACCAGATAAATGCTGCTAACCTGCAGGGAAAACTGATGTTGGTGCATGGCGGTATGGATGATAATGTACCGCCTTACAACACCTACCTGGTGGCAGAGGCATTGCAGAAAGCCAACAAGGATTTCGATTTAGTTATCTTCCCAAATGCACGCCATGGGTTTGGCGCCGACAGTTATTATATGATGCGCCGCCGCTGGGATTATTTTGTAAAGAACCTGATGGGTGCCGAGCCGCCAAAGGAATTTAAAATAAGTCCCGAAGGAAATGCCGTTGTTCCCACACCTGTTAAAGACGCACCTCCTGAAGTACTTAAAGATGCAACAACCCGCAAGAACAGCATCTTCAGCCGGATACCGGTATCTGTAAAAGACATCACCATCAGTATTTACGACAATGCCACTGTTGACGGAGACAGCATCAGTGTTTTTTATAATAACAAATTACTGGTGAGCAACCAGCCGCTTACCGAAAAAGCCATTACGGTAAACCTGATGCTGGACGAAAAAGCTCCGCAACATGAAATTGTTCTCTTTGCAAATAACCTGGGCCATATTGCACCAAATACAGCATTGATTGTTGTAAATGCCGGAGACAAACGCTACGAACTGCACTCCAGTGCCAGCCTTACGGAGAATGCTGTGCTGGTATTTGAGTATAAACCGAAATAAACGGTTTAAATAAAAATAAAGTAAAACTATCTATAAAGCGGTTCAACAATGAACCGCTTTGCTATTAAAACGGGCTTTTGTTGCTTTAATCTTAACCTGATTAAGTGTATAAATAAAACCGGTAAATATTTTTTGATAAGAGTACAATTCTATTATCTTTATAGCACCATTAAATCTTTAACTGACAACAGATTCCCCTTGGTTAACTTATCTTTTTAGATAAAATGAACCTGTATTTTGCAGGTGATTAAATACTTTCTTTACCGGTACTGATAATAACTATACTTTCTAAAACAATTGTTTTATGGGAAATGAAAAATTTAATAGAAAAGATTTTTTAAAGAATCTTGCCAATTACAGGCTTTCGGATGCAGATACGGCAACCATTGAAGCTCCCTCTGGAAATCCCGACGATCCGTTATTCAAAAAATATTCCCGGAAAACCTTAGGCCCACGGCATTATAGCACCGTGATGGCAGTGCCAGATACCAATGGTGAACTTCCCGATAATATACGCATTGGTACAATTACCAGCGGGCTGGCACCATATACCGGCACTTGGGATATTTGGGAGGTTGCCCACCTGTTACGCAGGGTTGGTTTTGGTGTTAAAAAAACAGAAGTTGAGGCCTTGCTTGCCTTAACACCATCTGCTGCAGTTGATTTATTGATGACACTTGCTCCGCCCGCCAATCCCTCAGCTACACCATTAAATCACTATCAGAATACCGCAGCTGACAGCGGTGGAATTCTTCTGGGTGATAGCTGGACTTCCAATAATCTGGCCTACTTAACCGGCAGTAATGACAGTACCGTTAATTCGCAACGGCAAAACAGTTTGATTGACTGGAGCTGGGGATTATGTATAAATGAAAACACTACCATACGTGAAAAGATGGTTTTATTCTGGTATCATTTTATACCCGTGAATTTTGACGATGTTAGAAATATGCAGAACAATTCGTCAACGATGAATCATGATTATATGAAATTGCTTCGGACCAATGCACTTGGCAATTTTAAAACTTTAATTAAGGATATTGCAAAAATGCCGGCCATGCTGGTCTTCCTGAGTAATCAATACAGTACAGCCTCGGTACCCAATGAAAATTTTGCACGGGAACTATTGGAACTGTTTACATTGGGTAAGGTGCCCACTCAAAATTATACCGAAGCTGATATTATAGCAGCCTCAAAAGTATTTTCCGGATGGAGGGTACCCGGTTTCGTTAATGCTTATCCTTTTGCACCCGGTTTTAATTCAACGTATCATAATCAAACTAATAAAGTATTCTCTTCCTTCTTTGGACCCAATGCCTCCAATACCATCTTTAATCAAACAGGTGCAAACGGTGCCAATGAATTTAATATTTTCTTCGACATGCTTTTTACCTATCAACAGGATACTATTGCCAGGTATATCTGTCGCAGGCTTTACCGCTTTTTTGTTTATTACGATATTGATGCAAATATTGAGGCGAATGTAATTGTGCCGCTTGCCGCATTCCTGGTAAGCAGTAATTGGGAAATGGCACCTGTAGTAAGCAAACTGCTGAAGAGTGAGCATTTTTATGATGTGGCCAACAAAGGTGTAGTGATAAAAAGCCCGATTGACCTTATAGCCGGAACACTGCGTACATTAAATATAAATACTACTGCCGTGGCAACGGCCAATCCGCAGATTGTTAATCAATATACTATCTGGCAGTACTTTCAAAATTATGCAAACAGTAACCTGGAGCAGGGTTACGGACTGGTTCCAAATGTTTCGGGCTGGAAAGCCTATTACCAGGAACCGGCGTTTTATCAAAACTGGATAAACTCCTACAGTATTCAAAAAAGAGCAGGATTGCTTACCGGTTTTATAAGTGGATTTACAAGTGGAGGGTTGAGTATTAAAATTGATGCAGTAGCTTTTGTTCAGCAATTTCCCAATGCTTCCATTCAGGATCCTGATATTTTAATTGATATCCTGATACAATATCTGCTTCCAATAGATTTACCGGCTGCATTTAAAACTACAACCAAGGAGCAGACCCTGCTTGCCGGACAGGTAACCAACAGTTACTGGACTACGGCCTGGAATACTTATATAGCTAACCCAACTACTGCTAATCTGAATATTGTAAAAAACAGGCTGAATTCATTATTAACCACTTTACTGCAGTTGGCAGAGTATCAATTAATGTAGCCATATAAAATATTAAATCATGAACCGTAGAAAATTTTTAGGTAACACCGCACTTTTTTCAGCGCCATTGATGCTGCAGGGAATACCTGTGTTTGCCGGAGACGGGGTTTTACACCCGTTGTTACAGGCTCTGGCAATGCCTACTGCCAATTGCGACAGGATATTGGTGGTTATTCAGATGAATGGTGGCAACGATGGTTTAAATATGGTGGTGCCGTTAGACAGGTACTCGGAACTGAGTAATGCAAGAGCAAGTATATTATTACCTTCTGCATCTGTATTGCCGCTTAATGGAACGGCAACAACCGGACTGCATCCTTCTATGACAGGGTTAAGGGATCTGTTTAACGATGGTAAAGTTAATCTTGTGCAGGGGGTAACTTATCCTAATCCAAATTTCAGTCATTTTCAGGCGCAGGATATCTGGTTTACCGGTTCCAACACATTACCATCTCCCAGCACGGGATGGCTTGGCCGCCAACTGGATATTGCATTTCCGGGATTTCCCACGGGCTATCCTAACACAACAAACCCCGATCCGCTGGCCATTCAAATTGGCGGAGCTTTACCTTTATCACTTGCGGGGCCAAATATAAATATGGGTTACAATGCACCCAATCCGGCAGCGTTGATAAATGTAGCCACAGGATCTACCGGCCCTGCACCAGTTAGTGATTATGGTACTGAACTTACTTTCTTAAGATTGATGAAAGACCAGAGCAATGCATATACTGCACGTATTTCAGCTTCTTATGCTGCCCAGGCTACCATGTCAACTATGTATGCTGCATCCGGTAATACCTTGTCGGATCAGTTGAAGGTAGTAGCCCGGTTAATTGGGGGTGGACTTAAAACCCCTGTATATATTGTTAACCATCCAAACAGTTTTGATACCCATGTGAGTCAGGTTACAGCAGGAAATACTGTGGCGGGTTCTCATGCCGATATGCTGTCAAAACTGTCGGTTGCTATCACAGCTTTCCAGGACGATATTACTTTGATGGGTAAGCACACAAAAGTTACCGGCATGACGTTTAGTGAGTTTGGCCGCAGGGTTATCAGCAATACAAGTTTTGGTACCGACCATGGTTCGGGTGCACCGGTAATTTTCTTTGGTGCTATGCTGAATGGAGGTGTTACGGGTACATCTCCTGTATTGCCGGCAATTCCAACCGGAAGTACACAGGTTCCGCTGCAATATGATTACAGGCAGCTGTATGCCACAGTTATGCAAAAATGGCTGTGTATGACGGCAACCGAATCGGAAACAGTTTTAAACGGTACTTTTGCAACAGTTCCTATTTTTAATTCGGTACTATTGCCATTGGATGGTATTGAATTAAGTGCAAAATGGGAAAATGGATTTGCAAAACTGGAGTTTGAAGTTTATGAAAATGACAGTTTTGATCATTTTGTAATTGAACGTTCCGTTAACGCAACAAATTTCAACGAAATAAATTCTGTTAGAAATGTAAGCAGCAGCGGTCAGCAAAAATATGTTTATAATGATGACCGGATAAATGCACCTGAAGTATTTTACCGCATTAAAGGAATCTCAAAACAAGGGGCTTTAACTTACTCAAAAATTGTAAAACTTAAAAACAGCAACAAACAGGAAATAAGGGTATTCCCAAATCCGGTGACAAACTTCACCATTAATGTAGAATTCTTAACCAAGGTTAATGAAAATGTGGAAATAACAATATTTGGGACAAGAGGAGAGAAACTTTATTACAACCAGTTGAACCCTAGAGGTAACCGTACCATCAATTTTAAAGTACCCAATCTGTTTAGTATAAAAACGCTTTATATTTTACATGTTTCCTTTGGTGATACGGTTGTAAATGAAAAAATAATATTTGAATAAAGAGTTTTGGGATGCCGTATAACATAGAACCAGCCTGTTATTCAGTAAGCATTATAAAAAAGGCCTTCAGCAATGAAGGCCTTTTTTTTTAATACAACTCCATATCTGTATTTCAATTTTTTTTATTACTGTATTTCTTCTTTTACTTTACGGATATAATCTTCATGTTCTTTTGCATGTTCTTCAGGAGGCATTTTTACCGAAAGTGGTCCATTGCCAATGATCAGGAAATAACAAAGCAGCAGCAAAACTATTATGGAAAGAAATAACTCCGAATAGGGGCTGAATGTTGCCTGAGTTGCACTGATATTTACAAATACGATAGCACCCAGTAATATCGGTATCTGTATTAAACAGGCTGCACGGGTGAACATACCAATGGTTAAAAAGAAACCGCCGATGATATGTGCAAACGTAATATAATGACCAAGCAGGATGATCACGAATTCGCCAAAAGGTGAAGTAAGTTTCATCAGGCTTATCAGGTCGCTGGTGTTACGAAGAAAATCTACACCTTTATAACAGAGAAAGATTCCTAAAGCTATACGTATAATATCCAGCCATTTTGGGTGATGCCTGTCACCCCATGACTCAAATTTTTCGAGGAGGTTCATATCATATAATTTAAGCGTAAGTAAAAAGAACTTATATAAATTTAATTCTTTTACAGCAGAGATGCAAGCGCTAACTTATAACTGTTAACAACACCTGAATTAAGGTTGTAAACAACTATAGAAATATGGGATGGTAATCAGGAGATAATCCTGAGAGATGTGTTATTCAGCATTTCGGGAAGCAATACCATGCTGGCTTTATATCCGCTGGCAATTTTTCCGAACTGATTATCAAGCTGCATCACCTGCGCCGGGTAAAGACTGCACGTGCGCAGGGCTTCTGCTAATTCGATTCCACAATGATGTACCAGGTTTTGTAGTGCCTTATACATGGTTAAGGCCGACCCGCTGAGAATATTGTCTGCTATATATTTATCTCCTTTGGGCTGGTGCTGATAATAACCTTCGGTTGTGGTTGTAACCGCATCTGTTATGGCAAATAATCTTTGCTGCATCATTTTTTTTGCAATGCGGATGGCGGCATAGTCAACATGGTAACCATCAGCAATTATGCTGGCCATTATTTTTTCATGATTGAAGGCTGCACCTACCAGGCCGGGATTGCGGTGTTGCAGCGGACTCATGGCATTATATAAATGAGTAACTGCCGTAATCCCATTATCAAAACTATACATAGCTTCTTCATAAGTTGCATTGCTGTGCCCCGCAAAAATTATAATACCATAAGAGCGTATCAGTTCAATCACTTCTTTACTGCAAACTTCAGGAGCCAGTGTGATGATTTTTATAACCCCCTTGCCATAGTTCAGCAAATCCTCAACTTCTTTTAAAGACGGACTATGTATTAATGATTCAACATGGGCTCCTTTCTTTTCTTTATTGATCCACGGCCCTTCGGCATGCAGGCCCATTATACCTTCGCCGCCATACTGCCAGTAATCTCTTATGGCATCAATGCATTTGTAAAATACTTCTGACTTACTGGTGGCAACAGTTGGCATACAGTATGCAGCACCACCGGCTTTACAGTAATTGTTTAATAAGCTTAGTGCTTCAGTATTTGGATAAACAGCAAACAGTTTTTCACATGCACCATATATCTGAAGGTCTATAAATGCCGGAGCCAGCATACTTTCTGTAAAGTATGCTGGCTCGATACCGGCAGGTATGTCTGTAACCGGTAAAACATTTTTTATAATACCCTCTTCAGTAATTACGGCGTGGCCGTGCAGCCATTCATCGCCGGTAAAAATGCGGTTAGCTATATATGCTCTTGCTGTTGCCATATTTTATATGGCAGCAAAAATAACAAATCGCAGGCAAGCTTATTTTATTTTCAAGATTATACCACCCTGTATCTGGGTTATATCATAACCAGCTTCTACGTTAACACCAAAAGTTGGGGTGAAAAAATAGGATGCGCCAATGAAACCTCCAAAAACGGGAATAACTTCGTCTTGCTTGAATTTATTGTTATTATTGTTATAACTGGAATGATTAAAACCAACACCTGCGGAAAGCCCGGCATAAGTATCAAGTCCTTTTACGTTCCAGCCGTTATGCCATGCCGAACGGCCGGCTAAAATAAAAGTACGGGCTTTGTAATTATCAAGGTTCCCGCCGCTTGAAAAGGTTCCGCCAGCCTCGCCTCCAAGTGAAATTACACCGGGGCCTGCCTGCCATAAACCCGTTTCAATTACCAGCTTTGTACCAATAGCTGAGTTGTAATAATTACTGTTATATTCATTACCCACACCAATTCCGGCGCTGAATGTTACGCTGCCTTTACTAAAGGGTGCCATCGGGCTATTGGTTTGGGCAGATGATACAACTGCCATGCTGATACCAATGCTAAATAAAATTGCTGATATTAGGTTTTGTTTTTTCATATCAGCCAATAATCAAATACTATACCAACCAGAAATACTTGTCAAAACCAGTAGTTAATTATTTTTTAAAAGAATTTGAAAGTAAAAGACAATTTAAAAAATTCAAAATCTATGGATATGAAGAATTTCCCTAACTTTCCTTTATGAAACATTTTAAGTTTTATTCCAAAGAAGATATATTATCCCTTACCAGGGTACGTCGTTTTGAAACCAGGATGGGAGAGCGGCTGCAGTTTTTAAAACCCGACAGTGAGTGGCCCGAAGTTTTGCAGGAATCAAATGCAAAATATGTTTTGCTTGGTATTCCGGAAGATTTTGGGGTAAAGGCAAATTACGGGGTAGGAGGAACTGAAACTGCCTGGCTTTCCTTTTTAAATGCCTTTTTAAATACACAGAGTAATGATTATTTAACCGGTGAGAACACCCTGCTGCTGGGGCATTTTGATTTTGGAGATATTAAATTCCTGATCGAGAACAATGCTTATAATGCCGAAGAAAAAATAGATGCTTATCGCCATGCCCTGAATATTATTGATGAAGAAGTGGAAGACCTGCTTAAAGTAATTGCATCGGCTAAAAAAATACCCATAGTAATTGGCGGCGGGCATAATAATGCTTACCCCGTTATTAAAGGAGTGGCTAAAGGCTTGCACAAAGCTGAGGTAATCCCGCTTTCGCAGATCAATTGTATTAATTTAGATGCACATGCTGATTATGCCGTAGCTGAGGGAAGGCACAGTGGTAATGCCTTTCGTTATGCAGAAGAAGATGGTTATTTAGGAAAGTATTGTATGGTTGGCCTTCATGAAAGTTATATTACCCAGAATGTTTTAATGGATATTCACAACAATCCATTCATAGACTATATCACTTACGAAGAGATATTCATTCACGAAAGAAAGAATTTCATCCAGGCGGTTGCTCATGCTACAGGATTTACCGAAGACAGTTATACCGGAATAGAAATAGACATGGATTGTATAGAAAATACATTGAGCAGTGCAATTACCCCAAGTGGTATTACTCCATTATTGGCAAGGAAATTTGTAACGTTTACAGCTCAGGATGCTAAGGTTGCCTATCTGCATATCAGTGAAGGCGCTACCCAATTGGCCGATGGTAGAAAAAATGAATCAACCGGAAAGCTGATCAGCTATTTAGTGAGTGATTTTATTAAGGAGTTAACGCAGGATTAAAAATTAAAACTGTTCTGCAATTTCCTTTTCCGTTGCGATGCCATCCTTACGCCAAACCTGTTTGCCATCTTTAAAAACAATAAAAACAGGTAGTGCAGTTACTTTGTATTGTTTTAAAATATCCTGATCACGTCCACCATCTACTTTTACCAGAGTGAATTTTCCTTTATTACTATCTGTCAGGCTTTTTAAAACGGGTTCCATCATTTTGCAAGGGGGACACCAGCTTGCACCAAAATCAACTAAAACAGTTTTTGATCCGGCAATGGTTGCATTAAACTCTTCAAGACTCATTTGCTTTTCATTGCTGTTGCCTTCCAGTGGTTTGTCAGCAGCTCTCCAGGCATTCGTTCCACCAGCAAGTTCATAAACGTTTGAATAACCCATTTTACGTAACTTCTCAGCAGCAGCTGCACTCCGGCCTCCTGCCAGGCAATACACATACACAGGTTTAGCTTTGTCAACAAATGCTATACGGCGTTCAAATTCTTTTTTGTCATTCCAGTCGGCCTGTAATGCATTTTTAATATGCCCGCTAAAAAATTCACCAGGTGTTCTTACATCCAGTATCTGAATATTTTCCTTAGTTGTGATTTCTTTTTCAAATTCATCCGCAGTTAAGTTTGTTTTTGTTTGTGCCGTGCAGGAAATAATAATGGCAGAGAATAATAAGGTACCAATAATGTTATTTATAAATTTCATCTTTCTTTTTTTTGCAAATTTACTTTAATAATTCTTTTAAGTCGGCATCCGACACAGTTAATAAGTTTACTTTAGGTAAACGTTTTGTTAACTCCCTCCAATTGGCATCTTTTGTATAAATTTTTTGTAACAGTTTACTTGCTTCTGCAATCTTTTTATTATTGCCTAAAGTGATGGCAGTCCAGTACTGCATTTCTAAATTTTCTGGAAACATTTTCATGGCAGCACCATACTCTTCCATGGCCAGTTTCATATCATTTTTTTCTGTGGCCAGGTCGCCTTTGTCCATGTGTTCATAAGCCCGGTAAAGTCTTAACAGCCTGTCTAACTCATCAAGCGGTGCTTTATTATCATCAACACGTAAATCAATTAGGCGTTCATTCCATGGCTGGCCTGTGCTTTTACCGGCAACAACTAAAATGGCCGCCGATTGTTTTCCACGTATATCGCCGCCTGCTGCCTGTGCTGCATGCAAAGCTATCAAAACCCTTTCTGCCAAAGACTTTCCTTCGCTGGCTAAAAATGCTTTCGACATAGCTTCGCAAACATTATTGGTGAGCATCATATTGCTTTGCACCGAATAATTTTTGCCAACAATATTACTTGCATAGTCAATACAGTTTTTTCCGGTATATGCATTTACATTTCCATGGGCATCAATCATGGCCACCTGTCTTACTTCACGGCCTTCATCAACAGCAAGCAATTCTTTTAATGCATCCGGGGCAGTTTTGCCCTGCTTCATTAATGCCAATCCTTTTAAACCATAACTTTTATTTACAAAAGATTGCGTAGCTACAACACCAACACCTGCTTCGCCCCAGCTTACAGCGGTGCCAACACTAAACCAGTGACTTTGCACACCCACGGCCATTTCGCCGGTAACTTCATCACGGGCAACAATTGAAAATGTATGAGCAAACCCTGCATCTTTTTTAAAAAATTGAGCATTAGAATTGTAACCCGAAAAGAAGGTTAATAAAATAAGTAAAAGCGAATACTTCATAACAAATAATTTATTATGACTAAAGCTACAAATAAAAAATGCCATCCGGTATAAACCTGATGGCATTTTATAAAAGCTATAAACTATTAAGCTTCCGGAGACAGGTATTGTGCATACGCATAACCCTCTTCACCATCTTTAGTCTTTATTTTCCACCAACTGTCATCGGTTTTTTCTACCAAGGTTACAATTTCGTCGTGTGCTGCTTTGCCAACAATCGCACCATCAGTACTGGGTGTGCTTCTGATGTTGAGGTTTGAAGAGTCGGTTGTTACTTTTAACTGAGCACCTGCTTCAGCTTTAATGTCAAGGTTCATCATTAAGTCGCCGCTTGCCATGTTGGGATCAATTTTATCATATAATGCCCATAAAGTATCATAGTCTGCAGTGCTGTTTGTTGTACCTGCAACATGCAATACGCCATTTTGTTCCGATACAGCCAGATTAGCTACACCCAGGTTATTCGCTGATTGCAACAACTCAGCATATTTATCTTGTAAAGCCATTTTATTTATGTTTTAAATTTTAGTAATTATTTTTTGTCTGTTAAACCGCTTACATCACTCAATACTTTTGCAGCAGCAAGCATCTGCATAATTTTCATCCGGTTAGCCTTGGTAACTTCACCTTTCAATACGGCTTTATCTTCTGTAAATTCAACAGTAACTCCAGGTATATCTTTTAATCCGTCTTTTACTGCCTGCTGTGCAGCTTCATTTAATGAAGTTGTTACAGAAGCAGGTGGTGGTGGTGGAGGGGGTGCAACCGTACAATTGTTAACCACCGATTTTACACCCTTTACTGCTAAAACAGTTTTTTCGCACATGGCTTTGCATGCATCATCCTTACATTCGCCACTTAAGGTTACAATACCGTCTTTTACATCAACAGTTGTACCGGTCATCATGGGGTCAGCTTTTAAAGCAGTTTCAACAGCAGTCTTAATATCGCCATCTTTTGGTTTACAGCTTACAAAAAGCATAGTGGCTGAAACAACTACAGCCATTAATAATTTCATCAATTTCATTTTTTGTTTTTTTTATTGTTTATAAAAATTTGTTCACTAAAGACAATTTATATAATAAAATTGGAATGGGTTCAGATTTTAATGTGATTGATGCTTATTGTGGATAATTAATAGTTTATAAACAACCCAATCTTCCACCATCAACTGGTAAATTAATGCCATTAATATATGCAGCGGCAGGAGAACACAGGAACGCAACTGCAGCTCCAAATTCTTCGGGTTGACCTATTCTTCCAACCGGAATTTCAGCAACAAGTTGTTTCATTACTTCGTCTTCAGAAATACTATTTGCTTTTGCTTTTGCCGAAATAACGTAGTCGGCCCTTACAGTTTTAGTAAAGCCCGGTAATACATTATTTACAGTAATTCCAAAAGGCCCAAGCTCTGTTGCCAGGGTTTTTGCCCAGTTGGCAACTGCGGCTCTTATCGTATTGCTGACACCCAATCCCTGGATTGGATTTTTTACAGAAGTTGAAATGATATTGATTATCCTGCCAAAACCAGCGGCTTTCATACCTGGTACAACTGCCTGTGTAAGGTTATGATTATTGATTAGATGATTATTGAACGCACTAAGAAATTCTTCTGGTTTAGCAGTCAATGCTGCACCTCCGGGAGGTCCGCCGGTGTTGTTCACTAAAATATGTACTGTATTCTTTTTTACAAATTCATCAATGACTGATTTGACAATGCCGGTATCAGAAAAATCTGCAACAAGCCAATGATGTTGTTGTCCTTTCGTGCTGCTAAGTATTTTAACGGCTTCTTTTAATTTGTCTTCATTACGGGCCATCAGCACCACATTGCAGCCCAGTAACGCCAGTTCTGCTGCACTTGCATAGCCAAGCCCCTGTGTGCTTCCGCATACAAGGGCCGTTTTTTTTGTAAGATCAAGATTCATGTAAATGATTTATATAAAGCTACTATAAAAATCATTCTTCATCAGGAAGCAGCGGCTTTTTAATTATTTTTTTCTTAATCATATCTTTTATAATCAATAATCCGTTTTCATGCGCCAGCAGATCTGTTGTATAGGGATCAAATGATTTTGTTTGCAGTGAGTAAACAAGTTCATTACCGGCAATTTCAAATAAATTACTCTCCCAGTAATAATTGGTGGTTCTTACATAATATCCCGGAGTTAAAACTCTTTCGAAAACATTTGAATAATATCTGTCAAGATTACCGTAGTTATTTACCGGTTGATTAAAATAACCGCCGGGATAGTATTTTTCTTCTTTCTCTTTGTTAAGTAAAACTATGGAAAGCACGGCATCAACGCCGGTTGATTTAAACTCGTTCACTATTTCCTGTGGAGTTAATTTTTTATATGCTTTTTCTTTATACACTTCCAATGAAGAAATGGCATGATAGCCCTTACTCACCAGGTCATTTACAAGGTGTGTTTCAATCTGTCTTCTTAACATGCTGTCGGTTTCGGGTAAAATACTCCATACCATCACATTGTGGTAAGGTTTGTATACATGATTTTCAGCTTTCCATGATGAACTGATCTTTGTTGATTTACATGAAAACAATGTGGCAGTTAAAAAAACGGCAGTAATAATTTTACTTAAGGTCATATCTCTAATTTTAGTAAAACTAAGGATACTCTGTTCCCGGGTCTATGATTTTGAGCACCTGATACACTAATTTTCATCATATCAAAATCAATAGGGGCCTTACCATGTAAATTGCTCACATTTTGCAGAAAATTGTGGATAATTCATACTTAATATAAATCCTCCCATTCAGTTATATTCGCAGCACTGAAATAAGGAAATAATGGCTGACAAAGAAAACTATGATTATAACGAGGAATCCATCCGTAGCCTCGACTGGAAGGAGCATATCCGTTTACGTCCCGGTATGTATATTGGTAAACTTGGCGATGGCAGCAGTCCCGATGATGGTATTTATGTATTGATGAAGGAAGTAATTGACAACTGCATTGATGAACATACCATGGGTTATGGTAAACATGTGGATGTGAATATTAAGGATAAAACAATTACAATACGTGATTACGGCCGCGGAATTCCATTGGGAAAAGTGGTAGATGTGGTTAGCAAAATAAATACAGGCGCTAAATACGACAGCAAGGCTTTTCAAAAAAGTGTTGGATTAAATGGTGTGGGAACTAAAGCGGTAAATGCGCTCAGCAATTATTTTAAAGTAACCGCTTTTCGTGATGGAAAAGAAAAGACAGCTGAGTTTGAAAGAGGTGTTTTAACACAGGAGCATAAAGAAACAAAATCATCAGAAGAGAATGGAACACTGGTAGTTTTTGTGCCTGATGATAAGATATTTAAGAATTTTCATTTTGTTCAGGAATATCTCGACAACCAATTCTGGAATTACTGTTACCTGAATGCAGGCCTGGTAATGAACCTGAACAATAAAAGGTATGTAAGCAAGAATGGCTTGCTCGATCTGCTGCAACGCAAAACCAATGAAGATGAAATACGTTATCCCATCATTCATTTAAAAGGTGAGGATATTGAGATTGCCTTAACCCATGAAAATGACTACGGCGAGGAATATTACAGTTTTGTAAACGGCCAGTTTACCACGCAGGGCGGAACACATCTTGCAGCATTTAGAGAAGCCTTTGTAAAAACAATCCGTGAGTTTTATAAAAAAGACTATGATGCATCCGACATCCGTGGAAGTGTTTGTGCGGCGCTGAGTATACGGGTACAGGAACCTGTTTTTGAAAGTCAGACAAAAACCAAACTTGGTTCGCAAACGGTTTATGAAGGCGGCCCCAGCATGCGGAATTTTATTGGTGATTTTTTAGGAAGAGAATTAGATAATTTTCTGCATAAAAATTCTGAGACTGCAGAAGCTCTGAAAAAGCGCATTGAGCAAAACGAAAGAGAACGTAAGGATATGGCAGGAATTAAAAAACTTGCCAACGAAAGAGCCAAGAAGGCAAACCTGCATAATAAAAAACTGAGAGATTGTAAGTTTCATTACAACGATGAAGCGACAGGAAAGGATAAGGATAAGATATCGGAAAAACAAAAAGAAAGTACCATTTTTATTACCGAGGGTGATAGTGCCAGCGGAAGTATTACCAAAGCCAGAAACGTGGAGACACAGGCTGTGTTTAGCTTACGTGGTAAACCACTTAACTGTTATGGCCTTACAAAGAAAGTGGTTTACGAAAATGAAGAATTTAATTTGTTGCAGCATGCACTGAATATTGAAGAGGGGTATGAAGGGCTTCGCTATAACAATATTGTATTTGCAACTGATGCCGATGTGGATGGTATGCACATCCGGTTGTTGCTGATGACATTTTTCCTGCAGTTCTTCCCCGACCTGGTTAAGAATGGTCATGTGTATGTTTTGGAAACACCCTTGTTCCGTGTTAGAAATAAACAGGAAACTATTTATTGTTATAACGAAGAAGAAAAACAAGCTGCCACAAAAAAACTGGGTAACAAACCTGAAACGACAAGGTTCAAAGGTTTAGGAGAGATAAGTCCCGATGAATTTGCCCGTTTTATCAGCGATGACATGAAACTCCAGCCGGTGATGCTTTTACCAGAAACACATATTCAGCAATTACTTGAATATTATATGGGTAAGAACACGCCGAGCCGGCAGGATTTTATTATTGACAATCTTAAAGTGGAACTTGACTTAGCTGAAGAGGAGACAATAGCCAATTCTTAATTCATAACTCATAATTCATAATTAATAAATGATTCACATTGTATTTCAGGAAGCAGATATTGCTGCATTAGAAAAAAGTTTTGAACTGGACGAAACATTACAGGCCGATATTATTCAGATAAAAGATGATTACGCCGTAGGCCCGCTAAACAATTTATTTACAGAAGAAGGAATGGCAGACCGAAAGCAATGGTGGCGTGACGTACTTGCTGGCGGTGATTTGGACGGAGAGGTTGACAATGGAAAGGTTGATGATGCAAAAACTGTTGCCGAATTGAAATTGAAACTAGATAATAATTCCGAAGAATTTATCTGGATATGGGCTGCACAAAACAAACATGATGTAAGCGGCTACTACTGGTTGATGAGCCAGTTAAAAGATTACCAGGGAAAAATATTTATTCTGTATCTGAATAATCTTCCTTTTTTAAATGAGAAGGGAAATCTGTTCTACCCCGTAAATTTATTTGAGATACCCGCTAAAGAATTTGTTAAAGCAAAAAAGCTGGCCAGGGAAATTACTCCCAGCGAATTTGAAGTTGACCCCGATGAATGGACAAAACTTTGTGAGGAGAACAGGGGAGTACGTTTGCTGGAAGGAGGAAAAAAACTGGTACAGGAAGATTATGATTTTTATGATGCTGAACTAAAGAAACTGGTAACAGGCGATTGGCAAAAAGTATCGAAAATTATACATAATCATCTTACCAAAGCAAAACAAACAACCGGCGATATGTATTTATTATGGCGTTTAAAAACCATGATAGCGATGGATATGTTTGATGTGCAGGGTATGGTTGGCAAGATGAAGGAGTTTGAGATTAAGTTAAAGAGTTAATATTAAATGGCGAAGAGTAAAAAAGCAAAAGAAGAATACCAACACACGGATGCCGGTATTGGTGGCCAGTACAAAACCTGGTTCCTGGATTATGCCAGTTATGTAATTCTGGAAAGGGCAGTGCCTGCTATTGAAGATGGCTTAAAACCGGTACAGCGAAGGATATTACATGCCATGAAGGAAATGGATGATGGCCGTTTTAATAAAGTTGCCAATATCATCGGACAAAGTATGCAGTATCATCCGCATGGCGATGCATCTATTGGAGATGCATTGGTAAACATGGGGCAAAAAGACTTGCTTATTGAAACGCAGGGAAACTGGGGCGATGTAAGAACAGGAGATGAAGCGGCGGCATCAAGATATATTGAAGCAAGGCTTAGCAAATTTGCTTTGGAAGTAGCTTTTAACGCAAAAACAACAGACTGGGCGTTGAGTTACGATGGACGTAAGAATGAACCAGTGACCCTGCCAATGAAATTTCCTTTACTGCTGGCACAAGGAGCTGAAGGTATTGCTGTTGGCTTAGCAACTAAAATTCTCCCTCATAATTTTTGTGAGCTGATTGATGCTTCCATAAAATATTTAAGAGGAAAGAAATTTGAAATACTACCCGATTTTCAAACAGGCGGCACCATGGATGCCAGTAATTATAGTGAAGGTGTGCGTGGTGGAAAAGTTAGAGTGCGGGCTATTATTGAGGAACAGGATAAGAAAACGCTGTTGATTAAAAGTGTTCCTTACGGCGTTACTACAACGCAACTAATGGAGAGTATTGTAAAAGCTAACGACCAGGGAAAAATTAAGGTTAAAAAAGTTACGGATCATACTGCTGCAGATGTGGAAATTATTGTGGAACTGGCACCGGGCATATCGCCCGATATTACCATTGATGCACTTTATGCTTTTACCGATTGTGAAGTAAGTATTTCTCCTAACTGTTGTGTTATTGTAACAAATAAACCGCAGTTTTTAAAAGTAAGTGAGTTATTAAAAACGGCAACAGATAACACCAAAGACCTATTAAAAAGAGAGCTGGAAATAAAACTGGCGGAGCTGCAGGAAAAATGGCATTACACTTCACTGGAGAAAATCTTCTTTGAAGAAAAAATTTACAAGGAGTTAGAAAAGAAGCATGAGACCTGGGATAAGGTACTTAGCGCTATTGATAAAGCTTTTGATCCGTTTAAAAAATTATTAAAGAGAGATATTACCCGAGAAGATATTATCAAGCTGACTGAAAAACCAGTTCGCCGTATTTACAAACTTGATATTGACGAACTGAATGACCAGATAAAAAATCTGGAAGCTGATATCAAGCAGGTAAAACACGAGCTGGCAAATCTTACTGATTATGCAGTTGCATATTATGAGAACCTCTTGAAGAAATTCGGGAAGGGTAGAGAGCGTAAGACAGAGCTCAAACAATTTGATGTGATACAGGCCAAAACCGTTGCCATAGCCAATATTAAAATTTATGCAAATTTTGCAGATGGATTTATTGGTACAGGTTTAAAGAAAGATGAACTGGTTGCAGAAGTTTCTGATCTCGATGATATCATCGCATTTACAAAAGGCGGTGTCATGAAAGTGGTAAAGGTTTCTGATAAGGTATTTATAGGAAAAGATATTCTGCATGTGGCTGTGTTTATGAAAACAGATGACCGCACTACTTATAATATGATCTATGTAGATGGAAAATCAGGCATCAGTTATGCCAAGCGGTTTAATGTAACTGGTGTAACACGGGATAAGGAATATGACCTTACAAAGGGGGCCGATAAAAGCCGTGTACATTATTTCACGGCTAATGCCAATGGTGAGGCCGAAGTAGTGAAAATTATTTTAAGTCCGAATTGCAGTGCCAGGAATAAAGAATTTGATTTTTATTTTGAGGAGCAGGATATAAAGAGCAGGGGAAGTATTGGTAACCAGGTAACCAAGTATCCGATTAAATCAGTTAAATTTAAAGAAGCAGGTAACTCCACGCTGGATGCCAAGAAACTCTGGTTCGATAATAAATTCGGAAGATTGAATACCGAAGAGAAGGGAGATTACCTGGGCAAGTTTGAAGCTGAAGACCGGTTGCTTGTAATTTACAATGATGGCAATTATGAGATAACTGATCAGGAACTTACGCAGCGATTTGAAACTGAGAAAGTATTGCTGATTGAAAAATTTGATACAGAGAAGATAATTACTGCAGTTTATTTTGATAAAGAGAAAGTACAGTACAGTGTTAAAAGGTTTAAAATTGAAACATCTACATTGCACAATAAATTCTTCTTTATAAAGGAAGGTGATGGTAATTATTTAGAAGCGGTAACCACCGAAGAGGAACCGGTGCTGGCCATGCAAACCGGCAGGGGAGCTCAGGTACGTAAAGCCAAAATAAAAATCACAAAAGTGGTAGATGTGATGGGCTGGAAAGCTTTGGGTAATAAACTGGCAGACTTTAATAAGTCCATAGAAATGGAATGGGTTCAGAATCAATCGAACAATCCACAACCGGAATTGTTTGAAGAATAACACAAAATGATAATTATGCGGTATAAAATTCTTTTCGTTCTACTGATTTCCGGAGGAAGCTTATTTGCGTCAGACAGTTTAAGTTTTTCTAAAACTGAAATCATCTACGGCCGTAAAGACGGCATGGCATTAACTATGATGATGTTAAAACCTACGGCCAAGGCAAATGGCAAGGCTATCATCAGTGTGCTTAATGGCAACTGGATATCGGCACCAAGAATGATGGATGTTTTTTTAGCCAAATCAAATATGTATATCGAAGCAGGTTATACCATGTTTGGTGTAATGGTTAGTTCGCAACCTCAATACACTATTCCGGATGAAATAATCGACTTGAAAAGGGCTGTACGTTTTGTGAGATATAATGCCAAAGAATACGCAATTGATGCAGATCATATCGGAATTACCGGTTCATCCGCCGGTGGACATTTGTCATTAATGATAGCTACAGCTAATGATGAAAAAAATATAAAATCAAATGATCCCGTTGATAAAGTATCGGCCAGGGTACAGGCTGTAGCTGTGTTTTATCCGCCAACAGATTTTATTAACTATGGCGGAGTAAATACCACTGGCACTATCAATCAACAGGGATTGGTAATGGCCAGGGTGGCAGCAGCATTCGATTTTAAAGAATGGAGCGATGCTACGGGAACTTTTGTTTCCATTACTGATACTAAAAAAAGATTAGAGATAGCCCAAGGGATTTCGCCAATAAATTTTGTTACTTCTGATGACCCTCCTGTAATAATTATACATGGAGACAAGGATTTTTTGGTTCCTAAACAACAATCAGAATCTATTATTGAGAAATTCAATGAAGCAAAGGTTCCCAATAAATTTATCATCAAAGAAGGCGGATCGCACGGCTGGCAGAACCGTGAAATAGAAGAAAAGAATTTTATTGATTGGTTCGATAAATATCTGAAATAGATAAATACATTTTCCTTCTTCATTTATCGTTACTTTCGCAACTCAATAAAATTGAGCCTAGAAATTCATGATCAGACTTGAATCATTTACACCTGCAGATTTTCAACAATTAATTGACTGGATAAATTCGAAAGAATTGCTGACCAAATGGTCGGGTACATTATTCAGCTATCCACTGACCTTTGAAAGTATGAAATGGTATATCAATGATACCAATGTAGTAAATGAATCGGATGCCTTTGTTTATAAAGCAGTTGACGTTGAAACCAATGAAACTGTGGGTCATATTTCCCTGGGCGGTTTAAGCTGGAAGAACCGTTCTGCAAGAATAAGCCGTGTATTGGTAGGTAAAACATCTGAACAACGCCGGGGCATTTGCCAGCACATGACAAAGGCTGTTTTAAAAATAGGTTTTGAAGAACTGGGGTTGCACAGAATAGGGCTGGGTGTTTACGAAAACAATCCAGGCGCTATACAGTGTTACAAAAAATGCGGATTAAAAATAGAAGGTGTTTCCAAAGATATACTCTGGTTCAACAATGAATTTTTAAGCATGGTTGAAATGGCCATTCTTGAAGATGAATGGAAGGCATTGCAGGTTTAAAATATTCCAGGCAGTATTGCCATCCTTTCTGCAGGATAATCAGCAAATTTATTTTTATACCATCTGTGATGTGCAAGAGCTCTCGGTATCAGGTTTGCAGCACTCCAGATGAAAAATGCAATAGCTGGCATGTTCCAGCATAGTATGGCAAATCCGGCCCATTCGATTAATTCGCCCAGCATATTCGGGCAACTGATATAATTAAAGAGCCAGCCTCCTGGTATCTTATAATCCGTTTCTTCAGGCTTGCGCAAATGAATTAAAACATTATCAGCTTTCCAGTTTATCCAAACGCCGGAAAAAAATAAGATAATTCCAATAATAAACCTTGGATCGTACAGCCAGCTAATTTCGTAATTGGCAAAATGAGTAAAGTAATAACCCATTAAAAAAGTATTGGCCAGATTAAAGAAAATTCCGGAAATCAAAATCAGGATCGGCATTTTTTTACCTCGTGTATGTAACCTAAACGGGAAAATAAAAGTACGGTTGAAATAGTGCATACAGAACAGTATGATCATGATGCTGACAGCGGCGGATTGAAATGACGAGGTCTCCACTAAAAAATAAATCATCACGGCTAAAGCTGGAAACTCCATCAAAAACCAACCATACTTATTATCAATCTGAGGGCCCCATTTAGCAGAAGCGTGGCGGCCATAAGGGGCAGCAATCTTCAGCAATAAAAAAAATATAGCTATTGCAATAGCTATCCATATATAAAATATCAACTTGTAAGCAGAAAAAGAAATCAACATAAGCAGGAATGCAGAAAATGTACTGCGTTAATATTGGTAATCTTAATCAAGATAACCTTTATTCTTAAACCAGTGAAATGTGTCGTGAATGGTTTCTAAAAAAGGGCGTATGGTATAATTCAATTCTGTTATGGCTTTGGAGCTATTTATAAAACGGTTACCTTCAAACAGAGCTTCAACTGCTTCAACAGTATATAGTGGTTCTTTTCCTTTTATTACTGCAAACAATTTAACTAAAGGTATTCCTGCCCTGGCGGCAAACTGCGACAGGGCAATTGGTTTTACCTTTTTTGATGATGCTGCAGAAATGAATGCTGCCAGTTGTTTAAGGCTATGCCATTTTCCGCCCAGCAAATATGCTTCTCCGGGCCTGCCCATAGTTACAGCATTGGCAATAGCGCAAGCTACATCACGGCAATCACAAAAATCGAAACCGCCGTTAAAAATAAAAGGGAGTTTTCCTTTGTGCAGATCAATAATTACATTACCCATTAAAGAAGGTTTAAAATCGTATGGGCCAATTATTGAAGTAGGGTGGATAACCAATACTTCCATCTCCTCGCTATTTGCGGCCAGGGCTATCTGTTGTCCTGCCAGTTTAGAACGGTCGTAAGCAAAGGCTTTTTCAGTTACAGGCGCTCGTTGCTCGTTTAAAATTTCAAATGTGGGTTGTTGCTGAAAAGCATGAATGGAACTGATGTGGATGAATCTTTTAATCCCGTTTGTCAATGCTGCATCAATGGCAAGCCGGGTACCTTCCACATTGGTGCGATGAACAATTCCTGAAGGGTCGCCATTAACAGAAATGACAGCTGCACAATGAATAACGGTATCGCAATCCTGAAAAAGCGATTTTAAAACTCCGGGCTGCAACATATCGCCATAAATAATATCAACAGGTAAATTATTGCAGGAGCGGATATCTTCATCCCTGAACAAAGCCCTGACAGGCATATTCCTTTTGAATAACTCCTGTAATAAGGCAGCGCCTAAATGACCTGCTGCACCAGTAATGGCAACTTTCATTATCAGATAGTATATTGGTTATGGACAAAAAAACAGCAGAAATTATCTGCTGCTAAATAGTATGATTATGAATTGGCCAAATTTGATCACTTTGCAGCCATAGGATTAATATCCTCTACGGTTATTATTATTAAAGCCTCCACGGTTACTGTTTCCTCCGCCTGATGGTCTGAATCCACTGCCGCCCGATGGGCCAGCTTTTTCTTCAGCTTCTTTTACTACTAATGGTTTTTTCCCCAAAGAGATATCCTTCAGGTTTTCAATAGCATCTCTGGCTTCTTCGGAGTTTTGCATATCTACAAATCCAAAGCCCTTGCTTTTTCCTGTGTCTCTGTCCATGGCCACCCTGGCTGTATTAACAGTTCCAAATTTTTCAAAAATTTCCATTAGTTCTGCATCATCCAAATCATAAGGCAGTCCGGCAACAAAAAGTTTCATAAAGTGATTTTAAAACCGAAAATACTAAACTAATTCGGTTTTGGCATTTTGTTTTTTATTGCCCATTTTTTCATGTAGAAACTTTATTACATACAATATACTTAACAGGCTACAGAGTTATGCTATTTTTGAGTTTAAATTTGTTTTTTATTACAGCACTCTTGAGACCTTTGGAAAGCCTTCAGTAATGAAGGCTTTTCTTTTTCAGCTTCCCTTCGTTTCGTATTTTCTTTTTGCCATGTTAAGAATTACCTGATAGCCCCAGGTTTGACTTTGTTGTTTTTGTTTTATTAACTTTAGTTAATGATTAAAATCAAACAGGCTATCCTCCTTTTCTTGTTTTTTGCACAAGGGTATTCTGCCACTGCACAAAACTTTGGTGGCAATCCAGCTTCAATACAGTGGAAACAAATCAATACGGGCCAGGTACGTGTTATATTTCCAACAGGATTAGACAGCCAGGCAAACCGCATTGCCAATGTGCTGAAACTGCTTGGCGATACCACGATCAAAACAATCGGTGCCAATCTTCGTAAATGGAATGTCGTACTGCAAAATCAAACTACAATTCCTAATGCTTATGTACGTATGGCTCCCATATTGAGTGAATTTTATATGACCCCTCCACAGGATAATTTTTCAACAGGCAGTATCAGGTGGGATGACAATTTAAGCATACATGAGAGCAGGCATATACAACAGTTCAGCAATTTTAATAAAGGGTTTACAAAAGTATTTTCATTTTTTTTGGGGCAGGAGGGGCAGTTGCTTGCAAACGGAATGACGGTACCTGATTATTTTTTTGAAGGCGATGCCGTTTGGCAGGAAACACTGGTTAGTGCACAGGGAAGGGGTAGAATGCCATCTTTTTACAATGGCTTTAAATCACTCTGGCTGGGCAATAAAAACTATTCCTGGATGAAATTGAGGAACGGTTCGTATAAAGATTATACACCTGATCATTACGAGTCAGGTTATCAGCTGGTTGCTTACGGATATGAAAAATACGGAGAAGATTTCTGGAGAAAGGTTACAAGTGATGCGGTAAGATTTACCGGTGTTTTTTATCCGTTCAACAAGGCAATAGTAAGGTACTCGGGCAAAACGTATAAACAATTCAGACAAGATGCCCTGCAGTATTTCAGGGAAAAATCTTTATCTGTAAAATCTAACAGTGATCAATTAAACTATATCACTCAAGAAAAAAACAATAATGTAATTGATTACCGGTTTCCACATTATATAAGTGATGACAGTATCCTGGTTGCAAAAAGATCAAACAGGGAAATAAATTCATTTTATATTTTAACTGGTAATAGAGAAACAAAAGTACGTGTGAAAGATGTTGTGATTGATGATTATTACAGCTATAAAAATGGCAGGGTTGTGTATGCAGCTTACCAATCGGACCCACGTTGGGGTAACCGGGATTACAGTGTAATAAAACTGCTGGATATTTATTCAGGGCAACAGAAGCAGCTTACACATCAAACTAAATATTTTTCACCTGAGATCAGTACAGATGGAAACGAAATTCTCGCTGTGTCTGTAAATACTGATGGTACCAATAACCTGCACCGGATAAATGCACAAACAGGAGCATTGGTGCTGAAACTTCCCAATGCTCATAATTACTTTTTCACCCAAACAAAATACATCAATTCAAATACCGCTGTATCAGCAGTAAGAAATCCCGAAGGGAATATGGTTTTGGTCACTGTTAATTTAACTACCGGGGCCACTTATAATCTTATTCCTTTTTCTTTCAATGTAATTGGTTATCCTTTTATAAAAGGTGATACAATTTACTTTACCGCCATGCATAAAAATGCAGATAAGATTTTTGCAGTTACCTTAAGTGATAAGAAAATTTTTCAATTGACTGATAATTCAAATGGAGTGTATCATCCGGCAGTAAACTCAAAAGGAGGCCTGTTGGTTTCTGCTTTTACAGCAGGGGGGTATATGCTGGCAGAAATAAATTTAAGTAAGACCGACTGGAAAGAAATCAATACTGCTGATTTTTTGATTGGCGACAAAACATATTTTGCCGATTCATTGCTGAATTTAAGCGGAGCTTCAATTTTATATACCTTAAATGATAATAAGTTTGAACAGGGTTCAACAGGTACTATTAAGAACACAGTTACCAGATACCGAAAATCATTCAGGGTATTCAACTTTCATAGTTGGCGGCCAGTTGCAGATGACCCGGAGTTTGGCTATTCTTTTTTCAGTGATAATATACTAAGCAGTTTCAAAAATACACTTACATATACCTATAACAGAACAGATAAAAGTCATACAGTTGGTTTCAGCAGTGCTTTTGCGGGCTGGTTTCCTGTTTTAGGCTTGGGTGCTGAAGAAAGTTTTAACCGCAGGCTTGATACTGCTTTTGGTAAATCGGTAAGCTTTAATGCTGCCAAACTAAATGCTGTTATTTCAATTCCACTTCGATTTATTGGTGGACGAACCAACAAGTTTATAAATTTTGGTGCAGGATATAATGTAGAACAGTTTTATTATCGTGGAGTCAGCAAAAATGTATTTCAAAACAGGTCAGTTGATTATATAAACAGCTTTCTAAATTTCAGTAATGTAGGGCAGCAGGCTAAACAACATATCAATCCACGCTGGGCACAATCGGTTAGCTTAAATTACCGGGATGCGGTTAATGTAATTAACAGTCACAAGTTTACAGGGCATACTACATTGTATTTTCCTGGTTTGTTTGTAAATCACAGTCTGGTAATAAATGCAGCTTATCAAAAAAGAGATACGCTGCCTGATCTGTTCAGTAAAAACTTTTCCTATGCAAGAGGATATGAAGCATTAAGCACAAGGCGTATGTATAAGTTAGGAGTAAACTACCATTTTCCTTTAATATATCCTGATTGGGGATTTGCCAATATCTTATTTTTTCAACGTATACGGGCCAATGCATTTTACGATCACAGCAATGCGAAAGCAAGAGTTAATGGTTTGCTTACCGAAATTAAAAACAGGAGTACCGGAGCAGAAATTTATTTTGACACAAAACTTTGGAATTCGCTCCCGTTAAATTTTGGAATCAGATTTTCACATTTACTGGATACTGATTTGCTGAACCCACTGGTTAAAAACCGCTGGGAAATAATTATACCCGTAGGCTTGATACCTGACTGAAACCTATTGTAATATAAAAATTGTTTCCTATTATTGTCAGGCATTCATAAAAAACAAAAAAAAGAAGAATTCACTAGTTTTTAAACATCATGTGGAAAATACGGTTTTATTAGAGTAAAAATACTTGTTTGTTTCAGAAATACTATATATTTGGTTTCTGAAACTGAACGTCTATGGAAAATTTGGATGAATCCAAAATTAAGCTTGAAGGTAAAAAACAAGTAGAACACTGGCTTACCGGCAATGACTACTCAAATGTTTCTAAGGAAACACTTCACGCAAGTGAAATAGCTTTAAAAGCATTGGGTAAAACAGAAAATATCCTTGTGCAGGTAAGAACATTTGTTCATCCACACAGGCCTTTTAAACTTAGCGACTACGAAGTTGATCTGTTAACCAGGCGGGCTTCTAAACTCAAATCGGTGGCTTATATAGCTTATGTAATTTTAAATAAAGATCTTCAACTTAATGAAGATATTATTTGGGAAAGGCTGACTTAAGCTGATTTGTTTTTAGTTTTGTTACTTCACAGTATTTTACAATACTGCTTATTTTCATTAGTTTACTTTACTTTATTTTATTTCTGAGTATTTAAACTGTTCTGCTTTATTTTAGCGGTTTAAAGCCTTATAATATTATAGTATGAGGTTTCCGGTTTCTATCTGTTTTTTTTGCATAACTTTTTTTCATGTGTACAAAAACACAAATCAAAAGAAGACACAATCCTGAAAATTTCACAAAAGGCAGGTGATATAAATATTTCTGTTAAGTATAGCCAACCCTCAGTTAATGGAAGGGTAATTGGCGAAAACCTGGAACCTGCAGGCGAAAAATCTGGTTGATAGGGGCTGGTAAGGCAACTGTTTTTGAAGTTGACAGAGATGTTTTAATTGAAGGTAAATTAGTGCCAAAGGGAAAGTATAGCCAGTTTACATTTGTGGTCAGAAAGTCGTGGATATTAATATTCAATAAATCGTGGAATCATACGAACCTGGATGATTATAAAGACGTAAATGATGCATTAAGGATACCTGTTAAAGGAGCCAAAAGTGAAGTGTTTAATGAAAAACTGACATTTGAAATCAATGCAGATGGTTATGTTACTTTTTATTGGGCAGATAAAAAATGAGTTTTTATATACAGCCAGTTCAATAGCTAATGTTTTATATTAAGTATGTTACCGTCTGTGTTTTTTAACAGGATGAATACAGGGATAATTTATTAACTTACTCAAAAATTTTTATTATTATGAAACACTTATTTTCAATCAGCTTATTCAGCATTTTAGTTTTAACTGCTTTTATTTCTTGTGCACAGCAGGATAAATCAAAGCGGCCAAGTCCGCCTGTAACGGTTACACAAAAAGTAGGGGAGACAACTATTACTATTGATTACAGCCAACCTTCGGTTAAAGGCAGAACTATTGGTGTTGACCTTGAACCAAAAGACGGTACAGTTTGGCGTGCCGGTGCCAATGAAGCTACAGTTTTTGAAACAGATAAGGATATACTGGTTGAAGGTAAAGTTTTGCCAAAAGGCAAGTATGGTTTTTTTATTTTGGTTAGTGATAAAGCCTGGACCGTGATCTTTAATAAAACCTGGAACCAATGGGGATCATCTAAATATAAAGAAGCTGACGACGTACTCCGGGTTGGAATTAGTGGTAATGAAACTGATTCTTTTTCTGAGAAGTTAACTTATAAAATAAGCCCCGCCGGAAATGTTTCAATCTTATGGGGTAACAGGGATATTAAATTTGCTGTACAGGAAAAGAAATAATTAATAAGCATTCAGGTCAATGTTTTTTCCCATCGTACCTCTGAATCTTTTCCAGAAAGATTCACGGTCTTTTAATGGAATATAATCTTTATTAAATGCTTTTATATAATCAATTTTTGGATTAATCATAAAAGGTTGCATGGCGGTTAATGAGTCAATCACAATTGGAATATTGCCAACTTCTTTACTGATTTTAACCCTGGCAAACCTGCGGAGTTGTTTTGCCTGGAAAGGATCGGTGGCTAATGCAATTTTAGTAAAGCCCGACTTTTTTGCTTTTAAATAAACATAGTATAAATTTTCTGTACTGTGTTCAGCTTTTATTTCGGTAAATACATGTTCTTTGGGAATGCCGATAGCAATGGCATACATCGCCATGATCTCTCCTTCGTAATAAGGCGAATAAACTGAAGACCCAGAATACATGATATTTTTGGCAATGCCTTTATCATACAAATATTTCGACCAGTAAACACGTGCTTTCATGGTGCTGTCCCATCCCGTTTCTGTAAAAGGAACACCGGGTACAGCTATCATATCGTAGTGCCGGGTTTTAGCTTTATTAAAATACCGCACTGTTGTTTTTGCGCTGAAGGAACAGGAACAACCAATAATAATCAATAAAAAAGTTGAGGCTGAAATAAGTATTTTACCGGTCATCAGATTATTACTTTTTCATCATTAAACAATTTTGAATTAAAATAGTTTAACAACCCATTACAATTATAACCTGCTTATTTTATTAATAACGATACTTTTATCAAATTTATCTCCATGACTACTTTGGGCCTGTATTTTCCGTACAATATCCATGCCTTCAAAAACTTTACCGAAGGCAGCAAACCCTTGCCCGTCTTCTGTTCCACGTCTTTCAGAATCAAGCGGACTCTGATCACCTATGCAAATAAAGAATTCTGTATTGGCAGAGCCGGGTGTTTTTCTGGCTAATGAAATGGTTCCCGACTGGTGAGTTAAACCGCTTTTTTTTGTGGTTTCATGTTCAATTCCATTAAGTGTTGCTTTTTTTTGAGGGTTTGTCTGCCAGATTCCGCCCTGAATAATTCCGGTGTTGGCAGGTGTTGGAAACTCATCGGTTTTTAATACCCGGTAGAAGGAAGCGTTCTTATAAAAACCAGAATCAATATAAGATAAAAATGCAGCTACAGTTTTAGGAGCATGATCAGGAAAAAGTTCAACTTCAATATCGCCCAGTTGCGTAGTAATAATGATATGCGGATTTGTATAATTGTTTTGATTACACGATATAATCAATATTGATGCAAGGAGGATAATTAAATTCTTCATATTGCAATTTAATGACTTTTAAGCGGGTATTTCAGTTTATACGAATTGTATGTATCTTTATAATCTCATAACCGAACTATGATTTTTATGAAAAAGATAATTTTTACCCTTGCTGCTACTTTTATTTTTCTCACTGGTTTTAGCCAGAGTATTTCAAAAATCACTATTACCGGAAGCGGTCTGGTAGATATTATAGCCTTTGGTTTAGATGGAAATGTTCAGGTGTATTTAACCAAAGATGGCAATATCAGTAAATGGGGTTTTGACAGGTATATTGGTTTTCAGGAAAATTATGAAGGTAAACTTGATCCCTATGCAGGCAGGATTGAATATTATACCCAGAATGATGATGAAGCGCTGAGAGGTAAAGTAAAATATATTGGCAGAACATTATTAACTTATTATGCTTCTTACGAAAATGAAGCATTAAAAGGAAAATTAAAAGCAATCGGCACAATTAGCCTTGACTATTATTTGTCGTATGAAGATGCTGCTTACAGAGGAAATATTAAAACACTTGGCAGGCAATCTGTAACCTGGTATGCATCTTACGAAAATGCCGACTTACGTGGAAAGTTGAAAGGAATCGGGCCCACGGCTATAACTTATTATGGTTCCTTTGAAGATAAAGCCTTTAGAGGAAAAATTAAAAGTATTGACAGGTTTACCATTACATACTATTCTTCTTTTGAGCAATATAGCGGAAGTATAAAATCCGGCTCAACTATTTTAAATGCCAACGGAATAAAATACTATTTGAGAAATTATTGAGTTCTGTTTTGAATTTCTTTTATTTAGCCCCTGTTATTTTTTACAGCAGCATGTTGTAAAGTTTTGGAAACAGATTAAAGGTGTCTTATTTTATTATCTCAATTTCAATTATTTTAAAACTGATTACGATTAAGACCTGGTTGCGTAATTTATTATTAAAGATGCCTGTAGAATTATATCTATTTAAAGACTGCTTTAATGCTTTTTTGCAACAATTTTACCAGCTTCCCCGTTTTTTACGTGAAATACAGTGGCCCTGTTCCGTCAATTTTAGAATTCAATTTTTCTTAATCATTAAATAAACCTAATAACCGGGAACAGCGAAGATTTATAATAAACATTAGTATATTCCAATTATGAAAAACTTTGATTTTGAATTATCTGCTTTTTTTGACATGACACCTGATCTGGTATGGATAGCTGATAAGGACGGCTATTTAAAAAAGGTAAATTCTGCAGTAATAAAAAAATTAGGCTACTCAGAAGTTGAGTTGTACTCCAATCCGGTTTTATCTTTCATACATCCTGACGACAGGGAAAAAACAAAGCTTAGCCGGATGAGGCTGATCAATGGTGAAGTGCTTCATAATTTTTTAAACCGCTATATAACTAAGAAAGGTGAAATTTTATGGCTTGAGTGGACTTCAATCTACTTTACCGATAGAGAATTTGTATTTGCCATTGCCAAAGATGTTACCACAAGAAAACAAATAGAAAAAACTGTAGAAGAAGAATATAATAAATTTAAGAGCCTGACCACTCATTTTAAAAGTAGTATGGAAAAAGACAGAAAGTCTTTTGCCTATGAATTACATGAAGAACTTGCCCAGCTTATTTCGGTTGTTAATATGGATGTTGGATGGATTGCAAATAATATACAGGGTATGCCGGAAAAGTTTAAGAACAGAATTGATCATGCATCAGAAGTGTCAAAGCTGCTTATCAAAACAATTCAACGCCTTTCATTTTCAATCAGCCCTCAAATGCTGGACGATTTCGGACTGAATGCTACCCTTGAATGGCTTTGTAAAGAATTTTCTATCCTTAATGGAATTTCCTGTGAGTTTGAACATGCTTATGATGAAGCATGTTTAACGCATGAAATGCAAATAGACTTTTTCAGAATATGCCAGGAGTCGCTTACTAATGTTTTAGATATTTCACTTGCTGACAAAATAAAAATCAGTATTGAGAATTCAGACGGCTGGATACAACTTTGTATAACAGACACAGGTAAAGGGTTTAGTGCGGAACAGGAATATCAGGCCGAAGGAATAATAAACATCCGTGAACGGGCTGCATCAATTGATGGCCGGATAAGTTTGCGAAATAATCCCGAAGCAAGTACAGGGATTTGTGTTACTGTAAAAGAATTTTTTCCTTTGACACGTAATATTAAAAAACAGACGACTCAACAGTAATATCCTTTATTATCCATGCATCCCGAAGTCTTTTTTGAGCCACTGCCAGGGATGTTTTATTATTTAAAGCTTTATAACATGTTGCAATGCCGGTTAATGACCAGCCATTGTTGGGATTTATCTCCAGGTCTTTATTAAACACAACAATTGCTTCATTGAATTTACCGGCTTTGATTAAAGCATCACCAAGGTACTGGCGTGCAGGCAACAACCAATCACGTGGTTCGGTATATATCAGTTTGTCTTCGTTACTTACAGCCTGTTGAAAATGTGCAATTGCATTTTTATAATCTTTTTCTTCTGATGCAATAACTCCTTCTAAAATATGTTGTGCAACCAATGCGCCATCATAAGCAGCATTGAAGGGTGCCAGCGGTTCTTTCAGCACAGGCTCTGTCATCTTGGTTTTCATCAGTTCCAGCGATTCTTTAGCTTTTGCCAGTTGATTTGTTTTTGCAAAAGCTACTCCTCTTGCAAAATATTGCAGTACCGGCGTATGGGCTAACGAATCAACTACCTGCTCTTTTAAAATATCATTCCACTTTCCAAAACGTAATTGTGTAAATAATGGTGACTGGTGAATGTACTGAACATAGTTACCAAGAGAACCTGGTAATGAAATATAAAAATCAGGAATTTTTTGCTGCACTTCAAGAGATGCCGCCATTGCCAGTTTATAATTACCCGCCATCTGGGCACAGTTAAGTTTCATATGTACATTGTGCAGATCGTATAACAAGCTGCTCTCTTCTGTAGCCGGAAAATACTGCAGGTATTTTTTATAACCTGACAGCGCCTGGTCATTTACATCAATGCCTTTGCTGTAATATCCTGTGCGGATATAAATATGCGATGGCATGTGGGTAAGATGAGACACTTCCGGCATGGCTGATGTTAAAAAACTGGCACTTGCTAAAGCTTCCTGCGGTTTAGCCGATGCCTCAACAGCATGAATAAAATAATGATGAGCACCAGGTTGTTTAGGATTTAATTGCATAGCATGTTTTAAAACAGTTACAATTTCAGGTGTCCAGGCTTTGGGTGTAAAATCATGATTATACAAATCCCAGGGATGTAACAGCATGAGTGCATCTGCATACAAGGTGCTTACATTTTCATCTTTATTAAAAGATGTAAAAACTTTGTTCATAGCATCCCGGTACAGCACATTCAGTTTACTCTGGTCAGCGGTACTGTCATTAACGTATCTAACCGCCATTGCCTCGATCAATGCTTTTTCAACTGCTGTGTTATTTTCTTTTAGTTCGTTTGCTTTAGTCGCCGATGGATATGCTTCAGACGGACGTTGGTAACCAAAATCATTGATGTTAGGTCCATAGGCCAATGCCTTTCCCCACCAGGCCATAGCACAATTAGGATCAAAACGGATGGCTTTGTCAAACGATGCCCTCGATTCTATAATATGAAATGCATAGTACATATTGATACCCTGGTTAAAGTATATCTGTGCACTATCAGATGAAGTTGTGATTTTCCAACTGTAGTTACCCCAGCCCGGCAACAATGGAATACTTTCATCGGCTGATGGAATATATAAAGGAGAGCAACGAATTGTCGATTTCTTTTTTTCAGCAAGCAATTGCGAAACAGGTTTATTGTTTACTGGTTTTAACGCTGACCGAAACGCTGCAGCAGTAAAAAAGGCAGCTATTGCAGTAATAACCAGATAAGGCAGTTTCATAAAAAAGATTGAGATTGTTAAAAAATACAGCTATAAAATTAGAAATCAGGTTTTACTTTTGCAATAGCTTTTTTAAGGTTATTATTTTATTCCTTTCCTCATTTCCACCATATGTTTTACAAAACCAACTCTTTCGTATGCCTTTATGGCGGCTTCATTTGGCTGGTAAACATCAAGCCTCAGTTCGGTTATACTTTTAGAACCTGCCCATTTTTCCAGTGCATCAATGATCATTTTGTTTATACCCTTGCCACGTTGCTCCGGAACCACATACATAAAACCCAGATAAGCATGTTGCGGATGTTGAAGATATGGTTTGGCATTTTCAATACGGGCATATCCACTGGCAATAATTTTGTTGTTCAGTTCTGCCACCAGTAATTCCACATCGGTGGCATCAATCATCTTTTCAATATCGTAATAATTAATGTGCCCGGGTTTTAATGTAGAATCAAATGGCCTCTCAGCATTAATTACTCCCTGTTCAAAACTGAAGAGCGTTTCCAGGTCGCTTAATAAAGCTTTCCTGATAATTATCTGTTCCATGATCAATTAATTTTTAATAAGCATCAAAGTGCTCATACAACGAATATCTTCAACATTTACTGTTTTCAACGGTTCCAGAAATGATAGTTTGTTTTGATGCATACAATCAACAAGCAAAGTCTTTGTGAGTAAAAAACGTTTTGATCCATCCGGGATAAGATAAACCCCGTCTGCAATATGCTTTACTTTGTTTTCAATGCCGATATCCGATGTCATGCGTATGAACAGTGTACCGCCTGGCTTTAGAATCCTTACCATTTCAATCATCATTTCACAAAAGTGTAATGTACTGTTTGCAAAGTGCAATACTGCACTGCTGATGATATGATCAAAATAATTGTCGGGGAAATTTGATTCTTCAACTGCTGCAACAACCAATCTTCCGGGTGGGAGATTGGGGTAATTGTTTTTCAATTTACTGATAGCTTCATTGCTGATATCGGTACCATATATGTTGAAATTATTCTGTAAAAACCAAAACATGTTTCTGCCTGAACCGCAACCTGCATCCAATATCATATCATCAGGCTTATACCTGCCTTTCATGATCTGGTCAATCAGGTAAATATCTGTTTGGCCAAGTAAATCCGTTATTGTGTTTGTTTTGCTCAACTGTAAACTATAAAAAAGTACTGTAATTTATAGTTTATTTAAAAAAGTACCGGAATTTTCTGATCGCTTAATCAGTTTATTATTTGCTGAGTGGTTTCTGCTTATTTTTATTTTGTAAAGAAAAACTATCCCCGTTTCTTTTTAAAAAACCCATTACCTGCCCATCGGCCACAATAACCAGGTTTGGATATTGGGGTGAAACCGGGAACTCTATTTTTTGTGCGCCTTCCTGCAGCCTGTATGATTTACCTATCTGTTCAATTGCAATATTATCTTCATCGGCACCATATATACTTACAAGTGCGCCATACGGAAGGTTAAAATTAATGTATGCAGAGTCTGTACTGATTGCAAAAGAATTGGCCAGGTTTTCATTAACAGGGCTGAACGGAATACCACCGGTACCGCAATTAGCAATCCATGTCCTGAATTCTTCGCCGGTATTTGCATTTGCCCTGAAACCGGGCAATAAAGTTGTTTCAATTTCAGCTTTCATGTAAATTTCGGTGCCTGCGCCATTTATAAGAGTAGGGCTGGCATTTATTCTGGTAGCTTCATAAAAAATACGGCCCGACTGATTGGCAGTTAAATTAATTAATGCAACACATGCCGATGCCAGATCGGTTTTCCATATTCCTCTGCCAAAAGTTGAAGCGTATAATGTGCTGCCAACTATTTTCAGTTCTGTTACCGGAATTTTTGGTAAGCCATTATAAAAAGGAATCCAGTCACTTGCCGTAGAAGACCTGTAAAAGACACCGACATCGGTTCCTATATACATATCACCGGCACTGGTAACAGCAATAGCATTTACCGGCAGATTTGGAAGAGAGCCTGATCTGTTTGTCCAGTTTGCCCCTGCATTGGCAGAATAATATACTTTCCTGTTTTGTTCATATCCACCCATAGTAAAATACACCTGGTTTGAATTGAGCTGATTTACCGCAATGGAAGTTATTTTAGTGATGATAGAGGGAAAGCCTGACCCTGATTTTAATGATGTCCATGTAGCAGCTTTATCATCAGATCTTATCAGGTCTTTTTCTGAGTCATCACCATAATCATTCCACTCGGGGCCACCTGCAGCATATAACCTGTTGTTGTTGCTGGGGCTGGTAATTAAAGCCCACCTGCCATTGCCATCATATTCCGATGGGGAGGAGCCCGGATCTACTACAACAAATTTAATAATTTTTGAAACTCCGCCGATAAATTTACTACTGTCGAAATAAGACATGGCTACCGGTTTATACCAAACATTATTTTGTTGATTTATTACCCACCAGGTTGATGGGAATGTGTTGTAATAAAAATAAACGTTTTTATTAATTGAAGCTACTGTATAGGTTCCGAAACCATGGGGAAATACAATATCAAATCCATCGCCGGCAGCATAGTTCTTAAAAAAACTGGTATTATCATCCTTTAATAAAATTCCGTTATCCTGTGCACCACCAAGTATCATATCTGTGTTTGCTTCATTTACATCAAAATGATAAAACTGTGTTGCAGTAAATCCTAAGTAACGGCCAAAATGCGATGTGCCGTCATTAGTACTTGTAAATACAGCACCATCAGATCCTATAAACAGGGTTCCGCTTACGGGGTTATAAATAAGGTCATGTATATCTGCATGAACATAAGAATCAAGTTGGTCATCATTGTATTGCGAACTCCTGGTAAAATTCAATCCTCCGTCATCACTATAGCGGCAATTAAGATTACCGATTACGATTTTATTTCCATCAAGTGGTGAAGCTGCAATATTAAATGTGTATTTCGCCGATCCTCCACTGGTAGTAGCATCATACCTTAAAAAAAAATTACCTGCTGAATTTGTGCTTCGGAATAACTGGTAGTGTGTAGCACTGCCACTGTTAACCGAAGTACCAGCCATTACATATAAATAGGCCGAGTTAGCAGGCGTTACTGCAAGTGCAATGCGGTGAGCTGCCGTAATATCGCCTGTAATTCTGTTGGTGATATTTGCCCAGGTTAGACCGGCACTTACCGACATATAAAGCTGGTTAGCAGTTGAAGCATATAATTGTGCCGAGGAGCCCGGTTTCCATTCTAAATCATAATACCTTGATGAATCAGCAGATACCAGATCCCAGTTACTGCCGCCATCACCTGTACGGTATAAACCTTTACTGGTTGCAGCAATTAATACATTGGCATCTGTTGGTGATTGAATCAGTTTATACCCAACATACAATCCAGGAATATTGAGATTGGACCTTTGCCAGCTTGCACCATCATCGGTTGATTTTAATACACCAATTGAAGGCCTTATATAATCGAAGCCTTCAACAAAACCAAACTGGCCCAGGTTACTGTCGCCATCGCCGGTAAGAACATATAATGTAGTTGGATTGGCATGGCTAACAACAAGACCGGAAATACCCAGCGAAGGAATATAATTATTTAAATTTGACCATATTGTTCCGCCGGTAGTAGTCTTAAATAGGCCACTGCAGGGAGTTCCAGCATAAATAATATTCTGGTTGGTTGGATGAAAAGCTATCCGGTCTGCACGACCTATTCCTTTAGTGCCATAACTTGCATTAACAAAGTCGGGCCCTACACGTGTCCAGTTTCCATTGGTTGACTCTATAAGATTTGCTCCGTATTCAGTATCTAAATTTTGGGCAGCGGCAAAGTTTTTTTCGTTTGCGTTGATGATATCTCCTTTGCCATCAAGATGCCCTTCGAGATAATATAATTGCCTTGCCAGAAATTTATATTGTTTGTTTATCAGCTTTGTTTTTACAGAGTCAGTTGTTGCGGCCAATAAACTATCAAGATAACCAGTCATCACTTTTGCATAAGTCTTAAACGTTCTGTTATCTTTTAATTGTACTGCAAGATGTGCAGGAATTTCCACCTGGGCATAGCCGCTGAGTTTCATCAAAAGGCAACCAATCAAAATGATCTTTAGTTTCATAACAGGTTGTATTATTTATTATTTTTTTTCCAGTTCTGCTATTCTTTTATGCAGGTCGAGAATATAAAGGGTCAGTTCCTCTACTTTTTCCGTCAGTCTTTTTTGCATATCACCCAGTTCAATCCCGTTTTTGGCAACTTCGGCAGCATTGGGAATATTGGGTAAATGTTTATTGGTAAGGATGAATTTTTCCAGTTCTGGTAAACCCGGGCGATAATAATTTTTATCAAAAACATAGTCGGGCCAGCTTCCTTGCAGCTTTACTTTTACTTCTTCGCAAATCATTTTGCCACCCAGCCTTAATTTATAACCTGGTGCATCTGTTTGTGTAGCGATGCTTACATTACCGGCATTGTCAACAAATACCCTGTCACCACCTCCGGTACGGATTACAAAGTTTCCATTTGTATTACTTGAATTTGTACCTATGCGTATATTATCGGTACTTAATTGAATAAAACCTTTATCAACTCCGCTGTTTTGTAACTGGATTGTGGGATTGGTACCATCAAACAATCCATTACCGGCCACATGAAATAATGCCTGTGGGTCGCCGGTACCAATACCTACATTACCAGTGCTGCTGATGCTGATATCATTTCTGCTCGAAGCTCCACCGGAAAGCCGGAGTACGCTAGGCACAAATGCATTGCTTACATAACCGATAAATGCCTTATCAATATTTGCAACAGTAAATTGCAGCCCTTCATACTCAGAAGCAGTAATAGATGCAGGCATGTTGAAAACTACCTTATTGTCAAAAGAGCTGGATCTCGACATTCGCAAACTGCCATTGTTGATGTGCAGCCTTTCTGCCGGAACCGAAGTACCTATCCCAATGCTGTCGGTTGTATTGTACACATAACTTCTGGTTGTTGAGTTGTTCCAATATATGCTGTTCAACATTTTTCGCCAGGTTGTTCCATCATACTGGTAAAAAATATTCTGATCGGTTTCATAGACAATGAGCCCTGCAGCAGGAGCGGGGATTGCTGCTCTTTGGGCAGCAGTCATACGGGGTACCAGTAACCCTTTTGTAGTACTTGATACATCAAGCTGTGCGCTGTTATTTGGTGTATTGGTACCAATACCTACATTCTGTGCCAGGGATATCTGGTGCATCGAAATCAGTAATACAAGGGAAAGAATATATTTCATAATGTTGTTTTTTTTAAAAATGATCAGTGTAAACATATCCTGTTAGAATGTTACTGCCACCGGTCATTAATCCAATGGCTGCTATCATTTATAAAAAGGTATTACAACAGGGGCTCATTTAGCCAACGGTATAAAAAAAGAAGTTTATGGCACCTTTTTTTTTAAGCCAATGCTCATTGTAACTGCAATATTTTATGCGGAAGTGTACAGGCAAGAATAATTTGTAGCAGGGTATTTGCTGTATATCGGGTATTAACTCCAATTTCTGTATTAAAAAACAACACGAACGAATATGAAGAACACCTTTTTAAGTTTTGCTATTCTGATCATCGCCTCGCTATCGGCCAATGCTCAGTTAAGACCAACATTAAGATGCCCCAATTTTGAAGTAGATGTTCTGGCTGGAACTGTAAACGATTTGCTGCCTAAGTCGGCAGTCAGTGAAATACAAGCCACGCTTCCCTGTTTCACTGCAACCATAATAAAAGATTCGGCAACAACATGTGCAGGGGTATTTTATAAAGACAGGGATATTAATTTTTATACCGACAGGCGATATATTGAAATCGGAGAAAAATTCAAAGGGAAAATAACTCCTGCATTAATGGGAGCCAGTCGCACCAGTCTGTTCAGGGTACTCGGCCATCCCAAACTAAAAGACACAAACTGGGATGCATTTCAAATGGGTTACGGTACCTTAGTTTTATATTACAATAAGGCAGGTAAAATAAATAAGATACAGCTGGCAAATAAAACTACCGATGACTTGAAACTATGTAATTAGAGCCCGTTAATGGCTCTGCATCTTTTCTATTAAAGAGTTAAGCGATCGTTTTAATTTTTCAGTGGCATCAGCAACAGCAAGCTCATAATTAGCCGCAAAAGCTGTAACAACAATAGGTTGCTTGTTTTTAACACGTGCTTCTAGTAAACATTTTTTGTCATCAAGTCCGTGCTTTTGGCCATTCTCATCCGATAGATGAACTTCCAGCCTGGTTATATATTCATCAAACCTTGTTAATTCATCTGTAAGCTGGGTGCTTAATTTTTCTCTGAATCCTTCATGAACGGTTAGGTTATTGTCTGCATTAAATTGAATGGTCATGTGTGTTTTATTTTGATATTTAAATTATGATATTAGCAAGATAAGACTTAACTGTTAAATACAACTGACATGTATCATTAAATGACATGATATTAACAGGCAGTTTAAAAATGCCTGAGAGGTTTATATATTGACAAAAATAAAAAGAAGAAAACTGGTACTTAAATTTCGGAGGATAATAATTAAACTCAGTTATTGAATTTAACCACCTCAAAATCGCTGCCATGTAATTGCCCGAGCTTTCGCAGGTCATCATTATTCCATCTTTCATCGGGTGCACCGCTTATGTAGAGGTTACTGCCAATGTCGGCTAGAATAAGTCCATATTTTTTCATAGCACGCAGGATGATTTGATTGGTTACAGAATAAGTACTGATGTCAATATTTGCTTTCAGTCTTATCCTTGCACCAAAGGGCAGGCTGTATTGTCCGCCGCTGCTGTTCACTTTATGGCGGGCAGGGTAGATGTATGCAGGCTTTACATTATTACTTGTGAGTGTAAACCTTATCGGGTGATCTATTTCTCCTTTTACAATTTCGTCGTAACGTACCAGGCCGGGGAATATTGGTAAACCAGCAGCATCGGCCGATGTCCAGGTTTCAGGACGCATTTGATTGCCGGCAAGATTAAAAACTGCTCCCGAAGAAGCATCCCATCGGTTTCCATTTACTCTTGAATAAAAAAGTTCGTACAGCATTTTATTTTCCACATCTACTGCAATAACATGAGCATCGCCATTGCCATTTCCTTCAATTGGAGCATTCAGTGGAATGGGGTAGGGACCAGCGTCACTTTCATCGCCATAATCTGTAAAATTAATGGTTGTTTTTGGTTGGTTGCCGCAAACAACAATGTACGGAATACCAATTGGAACACCCTGCCACAAGCCGCTTCCAAAATCGGCCTTTATAACCGGGGAAGAAATGCCGGCAATTATCTGAGTATTGTACGGATCAATGGGGGAACCTGAAATATCTTTATTCCATGGATTATCTGCAGGGAAAATCTGTAAGTTTTCTGCCGCAGTTTTTGTTGCGCTGCAAACTGTACCTCCTCCGCCGCCGTTGCCAGGATTTGGTGAATTGCTTTCTGTTGTATTCTTGCTGCATGCACTCAATAAAACAAGAATGATAAAACCGGAAAGAAAAATGATTGAATTGTAGTTACATTTCATTGGTTAGGATTTGGAAGTAATTGCTCAAAAATTAAGCCAATGAAGACTGGGGTAAAACTTATTTATAATAGTGCGTAATTCTACTTCGTAAAAAATACTTAAGTGGTTGCATACGCTTTAATTGCTGTTACAAACTTTCTGATATCTTCTGCAGAATTATATATCGAAGGCGTTACTCTTATGCAACCCTGTTTACCCAATGAACGGCCCACGGTTAATATATTATGTTGCTCGTATAAATATGATGTAGTTTCTGCAACAGTTTTATTGCGGATACGAAAAGATGCAATGGCACAGGATAAAGTTTTATCAGCAGGAACTACCACTTCTACATTAGCAAAATCTTTCAGTTCATTTACCCAAATGCTTTTCAGGAATTGTAATCTTTCCGAAATTTTTTCCACACCCAGCATCCGGTGAAAAGCAAGGCTGTCTGGTATCGTCATGATGACTGCAAAAGGTGTGGTGCCAAAATGCGCCAACTTATTGATGCTGTCTTCTGCAGCAACCACATCGCCAAATAATGCTTTCATTTCTTTTATTCTTTCCTTCTTAACATACAACACACCTGCGCCTACAGGGTTGCCAATCCATTTATGCAGATTCAATCCTACAAAATCGGAACCCAATTGCGGCAGACTGAATTTAATATGCCCGAGTGCATGTGCCGAGTCAGTTATGGTATCAATACCTTTCTTTTTTGCCATGGCTGAAATTTTTGCAACAGGTACAATCAGGCCATTGATATTTGATACATGCGTAAGTAAAATGACTTTTGTTTTTTCTGTGATCTGCCTGCGGTAAATTTCAACAATTTCATCATCGTTTTGTGGCTGCAGCGGCATCTCAAATGCATTCACTTTTAATTGCCCTCTTTTTTCCAGCATTCTGAATGTTTCAATCATGCTGAAATAATCGAGCTGATTCAGCAATACTTCATCTCCTGTCTTAAATGGATAACCCTGTATAGCGATATTCAATGCTTCGGTAGCATTGCGGGTGATGATGATTTCTTCATCAATAACTTCTAAAAACGCAGCAAGTTCTTTTTTAACGCCAGCAGCAATGCCGGGATATTCTTTTCTTGCAAATTTTGCCCCTTGTTTGTTTGCAATAATTATATTTTTTTGAAAAGCCTGTAATACCGGGATGGGCTGAATTCCATAATACCCGTTTTCGAGATTTATATAATCAGACGAAACATCGTAATATTTTTTGGCAATACGTTTCCAGAATTTTTCATCATCCGGGGCTCCTTCATCGGCAAAATCATTTACATCAATCATTGAAGAGCTATTCTTACCAGCCGATGCAACGCCTGGTAAGCCGGCAATCAATAAGCCACTGCCTATCTGCATCAGAAATTTTTTCCTGTTCTGCTTCATGCAATTAAATATAACTTAAAAGAGAAAGTGTTTATCTAAGTTAGAGATTAATTGCTCAATAATGATGACGGGGAAGGAGTTGAATAAACAATTTCTTAATCTTTTAAAAGACAAAACATTGGCACAAAAAAAAATTTGATAAGTCATGAGTCAGGTTGAAGAATACGTGTTCAGGTTTTTTTTTATTTTATTTCTTCAAACTTATCCGCTACAAGCCTGACTTTCATATCAGGCGATTCTTCAAATTCTGCAAGTAAAGTTATCTTGCCATCTTTACCTTCAATGGTAATGGTAGCTGTCATGGATTGCCCGTTTTGTCCGTTAAGGACTGTTTTAATAACAGTTTTGCCTTCTTTGAAAGCCGTTTTCCAGTCGCAGGTAATTGAATTGATCTTTCCATCCATGGTTTGTTCGCCGGGCGTAACAAAAATTTCCTTCGAGTCGAAATCAATGGTAGTTGTTTCGTTTGCGGTTCGCTGAACTTCAAAACTGCTGTTCAGGTATTCGGTTATTGATGAAACTAAAGTGACTTTTTTATCGCATTGAGCAAAACTACTTGTGCCGGCAGTTATAGCAAACAGCAACACTAAAATTTGTTTTTTCATGATGAACTTTTTAGCTGTTGAAAACAATTTATAAATCTACAAGACTATCATGTATTAAGCAATAGCTGTAACGTTATATTTGACGATGATTTTCTGATGTTGGTTACATGCATCCCGGGTTACTTTAATTTTTCAGCAAAGAAATCAACAGTGCGGTTCCAGGCAAGTTCTGCGGCTGCCTTATCGTATCGTGGCGTGGTATCATTATGAAAACCATGATTTACATTAGGGTAGATATAAGCAGTATGTTCTTTTTTATTTTCCTTTAAAGCTGTTTCGTAAGCAGGCCATCCTTCATTCACCCTTGTATCTAAAGCGGCATAATGCAGCAGCAGGGGTGCGTTAATTTTTGGAACATCATCTTTTGCAGGCTGTCCGCCATAAAAGGGTACGGCGGCAGCAAGGCCGGGGATACGTACCGCCATCATATTAGCAATCCATCCGCCAAAACAAAAACCCACCACGCCAATTTTGCCATTGCAGTTTGCATGGGTTTTCAGGTAGTCATATGCAGCAATAAAATCTTCCAGCATTTCATCCCGGTTGCGTTTGCTTTGCAGGGCACGGCCTTCATCGTCGGTGCCGGGATAACCACCCAGCGGAGTTAATGCATCTGGTGCAATAGAAATAAAACCGGCAAGGGCTGCTCTGCGGCCTACATCTTCTATATGCGGATTCAGGCCGCGGTTTTCATGAACAACAATGATGCCCCCAAGTTTTCCTTTTGTATTATCGGGCAGGCTGAGCAGTGCTTTTATATTACCGCCGCCTTTTGGCGATTGATAATTTACATAATCAGATTGCAGGCGTTGATCACCAGCTTTTATCTGGATAGCATCAATATAATCGGGCGATAAAAAACTCATTAAAGATGCTACTGTTAAACCGCCTACTGCATAAGTACCAAGTTTTTGCATAAAGTCGCGGCGGTTAACACGATTGTGTGCATAATCATCATACAGATCGAAAACTTCCTGTTTGATATTTTCTTTTTTAAGCGGCTCCATATAAAAATATTTTTTTAGTTTGAAGAAGATGTATGTGCAGGTAATGGATATTGAAGTTACAAATTAAAGCTGAAAACATGATATCTTTAAAACGTTGTTTTGGCCAACATAGTTTTAATCAGGCAACAATTGCCAGCAGCTTTTATCCTGCTATATTTACTGTAAATTACCAACATGAAGTTTTTATTATTTTTATTTGCCATCATCATGTCAGGCTCCTGCAGCACTGCAAAAAATACAGCACAAAAAGACAGTACATCCAGCGCCGCAATTAAAACAGGCGCCGAACAAACGGAAAAATATCTTAATTATTTAAACGGAAAAAGAGTAGCCATACTGGCCAACCAGACTTCCATCATTGGTAATACCCACCTTGTTGACAGCCTGCAAAAATCAGGGGTAAACATTGTTAAAGTATTTGGCCCCGAACATGGTTTCCGTGGCAAAGCAAGCGCTGGTGACAGAGTAAATGATGAAACAGATCCTGCAACCGGCATTCCCATCATCTCCCTGTATGGCGCAAAAAATAAACCTACAAAAAAAGATCTTGCTGATGTTGACATTGTGCTTTACGACCTGCAGGATGTGGGCGTTCGCTTTTACACCAACATTAATGCACTATCACGATTAATGGAAGCCTGCTATGAAAATGGTAAAGAGTTGCTGATACTCGACCGTCCAAATCCCAATGGATATTTAATTGACGGACCGGTGCTGGATATGAAATACAGATCAGGTATTGGTATGTTTCCAATTCCTATGTCGCATGGATTAACGGTTGGCGAATTTGCACAGATGGCCAATGGTGAGGGCTGGCTTGATAAGAAAGTAAAATGCAGGATTAAAATTATCCCGGTTGCTAATTACAACCATGATATGCCGTATATCCTTCCGGTGAATCCCTCTCCAAATCTTAATACGCCACAGTCCATTTTACTTTACCCTTCTACCTGCATGTTCGAAGGTGTGTACCTTAATCACGGCCGCGGTACTTATTTTCCCTTCACGGTTTTTGGCAGCCCCGAGCTAAAAGGCATTTACGATTTTTCCTATACCCCCACCGGCATAAAAGGAATGGCCGAAACACCATTATTTATGAACGAGGTTTGTTATGGAATAGACCTGCGTAATTATGATACCCGCCTGCTGAGAGAATCCAAAAAGATAAACCTGCAATGGATAATGGAATTATATAAAGCGCATCCATACAAAGAAAAATTCTTTGATCAAAAGCTCAGTAATCAAATGAATAATGTTGAGATACAAACAGGATCGGGACTTTTTCGCCAGCAGATCATTGATGCTGTGCCTGAAGAAACAATAAGGGCAAGCTGGGAACCGGGGTTAAGTGATTACAAACTGATGCGGAAAAAATATTTATTATATCCGTGATAGGTGAGGGCTGTTAACGGCTGTTACTGGCGCAGATATGCAGCATAGCTTTGTGCATTTGCGTATTTGTGCCATGCAAAAGTTATTAAAAAGTAAGACTTGGTAGGTTTTATTTTGTAGCAGTATTAGTTGGCACAGATACACCAACGCTCTTTTACCGCCCTGCATATCTGCGCCAGTGGGGACTAACTCCTAAACCATAGGGTGCCGTCGTCCGGTGTTATCACCGACGACTGAATTTTGAACTGACATTAATTTGTTTGTTTTGGGCTCTTTGCCGGTGCTATCGCCGGTGGTGATAACACCAGCCGGCGGCGTATGCTGGTACGGCAGTTAGCTTGCGTGTGTTTTACTTAACACCAACATGGGCGTAAAGACTCTGATACGCTGCAGGTCAAAGCCCAAGCAGCGGCAGTGTAGCTACCGACAACGGCAAGAGGTGTATAATAATGTGCATCGGAAAAATGCCACGATGCGTTACGGGATATCTGTCTCCATTTATCCCTTTTGATAAATATTCCTCCATTCTCTGATACCACCATCATTCTTCCTTCTGCTGTCGGGTGCTGAGAAATGATTCGTGCACAACCGCCATTAGCTATATACGGCTGCTGTTCTTGAATGGAAACACATTTGCAGGATGAAAGCGTTAAAGTAAGACCTACAAAAAAAAATTTAAAATTACTCTCTAATTTCATAATAAATAATTGAGGGTTGATAAATTAAATGACAGCTTTTTTTTGTGTGAAATAAATAGCTCTATGGTTGAAGCATAAAACATAATATAAAAAAAATATAGACAAGTTATAAAAATTATTTTATCTATGTTCATGCACGAACGAACCTTTTCTCAACAATCTCCACTTAAATTAAAAGCTGAACAAAATTCCTCTGTACAAGAGTGCGACGCCACCGCAGCCAAATACCAGCACCAATGCTCAGTACATAATAACCACTCACTCCAGCGTAATCCCTGTTCAAATCCCAGCATTTTAAACTACTTTTGCACCCTTAAAAAGCGAGTGAACGTACATGAAGAACATCAGAAATTTTTGCATAATTGCACATATTGATCACGGCAAAAGTACCCTTGCCGACAGGTTGCTGGAGTTTACCAAAACAATCGGCGAAAGGGAAATGCAGGCCCAGGTGCTGGATGATATGGACCTGGAAAGGGAGAAGGGTATTACCATTAAAAGTCATGCAATTCAGATAAACTACCCCTGGAAGGGAGAGGAATATACGCTTAACCTGATTGATACACCCGGCCATGTGGATTTCAGTTATGAAGTGAGCCGTGCACTTGCAGCATGTGAAGGAGCATTGCTTTTGGTTGACGCCAGTCAGGGTATTCAAGCACAGACAATCAGTAACTTATACCTCGCCATTGAAAATAATTTAGAGATCATTCCGGTGATCAATAAGATTGATATGGACGGGGCCATGATACCCGAAGTGACCGACCAGATAGTGGAACTGATAGGCTGCAAGCCCGAAGATATTTTGCTGGCCAGCGGTAAAAGCGGTATTGGCATTGAGGAGATTTTGACGGCTATTATCGACCGTATTCCGCCACCCAAGGGCGACCCAACGGCTCCCTTGCAGGCGCTGATTTTTGACAGTGTGTACAATGTTTTTAGGGGTATCATTGTGTATTACCGGGTGTTTAACGGTACGCTTAAAAAGAACGATCAAATTAAGTTTAGCAATACTGGTTTGCAGTACGGCGCCGATGAAGTGGGGATATTGAAATTTGGTATGGCGCCCCGCAACGAAGTGCGGGCTGGCGATGTGGGCTATATTATTACGGGCATCAAAAATGCCAAAGAGGTGAAAGTGGGTGATACTATTACCACCACCGTTAATGGCTCGCCGGATGCGATACAGGGTTTTGAAGATGTTAAGCCGATGGTGTTTGCGGGTATTTTCCCCGTAGAGACGGATGATTTTGAAGAGCTGCGTGACTGTATGGATAAGCTGCAACTGAATGATGCGTCGCTTACGTTTGAGCTGGAGACATCGCAGGCATTGGGCTTTGGTTTTCGCTGCGGATTTTTGGGTATGCTGCACATGGAGATTATTCAGGAGCGGTTGGAGAGGGAGTTTAACCAGACGGTGATTACCACCGTGCCTAACGTGAGTTTTGTGGCTACTACCAACAAAGGCGAGGTTGTAAAGATTAACAACCCTTCGGAAATGCCTGATCCTACCCGCATTGATCATATTGATGAGCCGTTTATTAAGGCGCAGATTATTACCATGCCGGAGTACATTGGTAATATTATGACGCTTTGTATTACCAAACGTGGTATTCTTACCCACCAGCATTATTTAACACCCACCCGTGTGGAGCTGAGTTTTGAAATGCCTTTAACCGAAATTGTTTTTGACTTTTACGATAAACTAAAGAGCATGACCCGTGGTTATGCATCGTTTGATTATCATCCGCTGGAATATAGGCCGAGTGATATTGTGAAGATGGATATTTTATTGAACGGCGAAAAAGTTGATGCGCTGAGTGCATTGATTCACCGTGGCCGTGCTCATGAATTTGGGCGTAAGCTTTGTGAAAAATTAAAAGAGCTGTTGCCTAAACAACAGTTTCAGATTGCCATACAGGCTGCTATTGGTGCCAAGGTAGTTGCCCGTGAAAACATAAGCGCCATGCGTAAAGATGTTACGGCAAAATGTTATGGTGGCGATATAAGCCGTAAGCGTAAATTATTAGAGAAGCAGAAAGAGGGTAAGAAGCGTATGAAGCAGATTGGGAATGTGGAAGTGCCGCAGGAGGCGTTCCTCGCAGTTTTAAAATTAAATGATTAAATATTATCGTGACCTTTGTGTTGGCTTTTCTTAGTGTCCCTTGTGGTAAGATTTAACCACAAAGAACACAAAGATGACACGAAGGGCACAATGGAGGAAATTGGTTATTAAATTGTAATTGTAAATACAGTAAATAAAATACTATGAGTAGTTTTTCTTTAGATGCTGAAATGGATATTGAAGTGAAAGCAGCCTTCATCAGTAAGGGCAGCGATGCCCCCGTAACTGGCTCTGGCTATGAGTTCAGGTTGTATGAAAAGGATTTTATGGAAAATGATTATCTGGGTGTGAGCGTACTGGATGAGCATGGTGTGGCTAAAGTATCTTTTAAAAGAAAAGACTATATGGATTTTTTAAATCCGGAAACAAACCCCGACCTGTATTTTGCTTTATACAATGATGAAGCCCTTATCTTTCAAAGTAAAGTGGTAAATGATGTTGATATTGAAGGCATGAAAGAATTTGTAATGGGAGAGGGAAAAGTTATTGATTTAGGAACTTTTTTGATTGAAGCTTAGTTACCACCCTTTCCTTTTGGTTTTGCCGGTTCTTTTACATCAAATTTATTTTCGCCAAGCGGAGATGGAACAGGGGCTTGTCCATCGGGTGTTACCATAGTGAATACTTTTTCTACATGTACCCATTTGCCGTTTTTCCATTTAAAGCCTTCGTAGTCGCCATCGCCAACTAATGTCCATTTCTTTTTAGGTTCGTTAGATTCTGATACCAGGTGCTCCACAATGATTATGTCCAGATCTTTATCGTAAGTGAGTCGTGGGCCCGCTTCTTTTTTAAACTCCATTACATAGCGGCTGTGCGATGTTTTAAAAACACTGTCTTCCTCGTAACTGAAATAACGGCCGCCAAATATGGGTTCGTCGTTTACGAAATCAAGTACCTCAATTATTTTACGGCTGCTGCGGATATTGTTTTCATCAAAACCCAGCAGGGTATAGTAATTCTTGTTGCTGCTTCTTTTCTGAATGATCTTATAATAGATGGCACCGATCCAGCCGTAATTATTGCCAATAGTGTCGCTGATATTTGTTGTAACATCTGACTTATCAATAAGCGGATATAATTTTAATGTTCCATCATAGGTCTTCATTTGTATGGCTCCGTGCTGGCGTATTACGTTTTCATTGATGACCAGTTGCCAGGTAAAAATGCGGAACACACTGTCGGGTGAATACAGGATGGAAATTGTTTGTAAAGAATCAAAAGTGTAATTGAATGAATTTGGTGTTTTTAAAGCACGTACCAGCATACGGGTAAAAATGCTGTCGGCAGTAAAGCGGTTATCAGCATTAATGCCCTGGATTATCTTAACTGAATAATCTTTTAAAGAATCTTCTTTTTGCTGCAGCAGTTTAAGATTTGCCTTGCTGATGCCTTGTGCAAAAGACACTGCACAGCTAAAAGACAATACCAGTAAAACAATCAATTTCTTCATGCGTTAAAAATAGTTATTCCTTAAACAAGATGAGCGTAAAATTATTGTATGGGAATAAAATTTAACTAAAGATTTGGGATGGAACGCTGATAACACAGACTGGATGGATTAACGCAGATCTTTTATATTGTTTGCCAAAGCAATAAGGGAATCATACACCGCATCTATCCTTTCATCTTTTAAATCCACTTCGGGCCGGGTGGTAGGTAGGAAGATAGTTTTTACACCGAGGTTGCGGCCAAACTGCATATCGCTGATGGTATTGCCAACCATGATTGATTTAGCAATATCAATTTCAGGAAAATCTTTTACTGCCTGTAAACCCATACCGGGATTGGGTTTTCGATTGGGGCTTTCGTCTTCCAGGTCGGGACAAAAATAGACAGCATCAATTCTTCCTCCGGCATTTTTAATTTCGGTGATCATGTTCTTGTGGATGAGCTGAAGATCTTTCAGCTTTGTGAGTCCTTTACCGATTCCTTTTTGATTAGTAACAACGATAATGCGGTTGAATGTTTTTGCAAAAACAGCAATGGCTTCTTTTGCTCCGTCATAAAAATAAAATTCATCCCAGGTGTGGATATAATCTTTATGCTTTTCGTGGTTGATGACACCGTCGCGGTCGAGGAAGAGTGTCCAGGTGTTGTCTATTTTGTTAAGTTCAATCATTTTTAAAATTCAAAATTCAAAAGTTAAAACTACAAATCCTGATTCCCGGCTCCTAATTCTATTTGTGCCCTTTCATAGTCTTCAGGGATACCGATATCAATAAAATATTGGTACTGAACTATGCCATGAAATTTTTTCTTATCCGCAAAAGCTTCCAGGTAATCTTTTTCAAAAGAAAATTTTACAGGAAGATCTTCCTGTAAAAAACCTTTAACATTCAATGCATACACTCCGCCATTTATTAACCCTGAATTATAATATTGTTTTTCCTTAAAGCTTGAAATGGAAGAATCGTCATTCAATTCTACAACTCCATAACGGTCAAAATCCTGCATGGGTTTTAAAGATAAGGTACAATCTGACCCGCTCTTTAGATGAAAGGATGAAAGTATGTTTATATCTACTTTAAAAATGGTATCGCCATTAAGTACCAGGGTATCTTCCGCTTTTACTAAACTGCAGGCCAGTTTAATAGCTCCACCTGTTCCTAATGGCTCTTCTTCAATCGAATATTGTTTATTCAACGCAGGGTATTGCTTATTAACATAATCAATGATCATTTCACTTTTGTATCCAAGGGAAAAGATAAATGTATCAACTCCCTGGCTCAATAAATATTCAATAACAAAATGCAGGAAAGGTTTGCCTGCAACCGGAGCCATACACTTGGGCAGGTCGGCAACAACAGAGCGTAACCTGGTACCAAGGCCTCCGGCTAATATGATAGCAGTTTTAATCATCCGAAATATTCCGCTTCCACCAATTGGCAAATGATATGCCCCAGCATAATATGACTTTCCTGTATTCTTGGAGTATCGGTTGAAGGTACATTTATCAGGTAATCTGAAAGTGCTTTCATTGTTCCTCCGGTTGCTCCTGTAAATGCGATGGTTGTCATTCCTTTTTCTTTAGCCACTTCAAAAGCATTGTAAATATTGGCACTGTTGCCCGATGTGCTTAAACCAACCAATACATCACCTTTATTGCCAATGCCTTTTATCAAGCGTGAATAAATTACATCATAACTGTAGTCATTGGCCACAGCAGTCATGTACGACGTATTGCAATGCAGGGCTTCGGCGGGCAATGCATCTCTGTCGGTATAAAAGCGGCCGCTGAATTCTGCTGCCAGGTGTTGAGCATCGGCAGCGCTGCCGCCATTACCACAAAACAAAACTTTATTGCCTGCTTTAAATGCTTTTACAATTACCGCAATACAATCCTGTACTGTTTTAAGTAATGCTTCATTTTGTAAAACTTCCTGTTTTACATTAATGGAAGACTGCACTATATTTTTTATCTGTTCCATAATTACTAATTAAATGCTCCAGGTTGTTAAACCGTATTTGGTAAATGAATAATCCCGTACTGCACCTCCAAAAGTATTCAATGTTTTTATAACTGCGTAACGGGTATTTCCGGGGCAATAGAATATCATAAATCCACCACCACCTGCGCCGCTGATTTTACCGCCGGTTGCACCTGCAGCTTTGGCTGCGGTATAAATATCTTCAATACTGTTATTGCTGATGTTGGCTGCCATATTTCGTTTCTGTTCAAAACCATAATCGAGTATCAAGCCAATCTCATTCATATTTCCCTGCAGCAAAGCATCCTTCATCATCTTTGCCTGGTCTTTCAGGTGGTGCATGGCTTCAATACTTTTTTCGTTTTTCTCATTCACATTTTTTACCTGCTCTTTAATGATGGATGCACTTTCCCTTGAGGTAGATGTAAAATATAAGACCAGGTTATTTTCAAGTTCATGCAAATACTCCGGCTTAATCCGCAATTGGTTTACAATAACTTTATCAGAAGTAAACTCCATAAAATTTACGCCACCAAAGGTTGCAGCGTACTGATCCTGTTTTCCACCAGCCAGTTGCAGATCATTCCGTTCAATATCATAAGCATATTGTGCAATCTTGTATTCATCCAAAGGCAACTTAAGCATTTCAACAAAAGCGCCAAGTACTGCTACCACCAGCGTTGAAGATGTACCTAAACCGGAGCCTGCAGGTGCATCAACAAAAGTTGATAACCTGAAACCTGGTAATGAAACCGACTGATCTTTTTGGATTCGGTTATAAACTCCTTTTAACAGATCAAGTGTTCCGTCAATGGGTAATCTTGGTACCAGGTCGAATTCCTGTTTTTCGTTTCTGTCGAGTGCTTCTACAATTATTTTGTTTTCAGCCAGCGGTTCAATGGTTGCATAAGCTGATAGGGAAATGGTGGTATTTAATATGGCACCGCCAAACTGATCGCTGTAGGGGCTCACATCGGTACCGCCGCCTGCCAATCCAATTCTTAAAGGAGCCTTGCTTCTGTAGATCATGTATGCTGTTTATTGTGGCAATTTAACTTTTATTAGCCAGTTCAAGAATGCTTTCAACCATTTTTGTCCAGCTGAATTTTTTCTTCTCTTCTATTAAATGAGGTAAAAAATGGTTTTCAGCTTTTTCAAAGTATTCTAAAATTTTGGCTGCAAGCGATGCTGCAGTTGGTTCTGCAACCAAACCAACTTTATTATCCGGTACCATCGCCGGCAAGCCGCCAACATTAGTAACTATCATCGGTTTTTCAAAATGATAGGCAATGGGTGTAACGCCACTTTGGGTTGCATTGCGGTAAGGTTGAATTACCACATCGGCCGCACAGATATAATTCTTTACTTCACTGTCGGGAATGAAATCTGTATGTAATATCAAATTATCTTTTATTCCGAGTCTTTCAATCTGTTCATTGTATGCTTTACGGTCTTCATAAAATTCTCCTGCAATTAGTAATTTGATTTTTGATTTTTGATTTTGCAGGAGTTTCATTGCTTCTAGTAAAATATCAAGGCCTTTGTACTTACGGATGAAGCCAAAAAACAGCACAACAGATTCTGTATTATTAATCCCTAATTCCTTTCTTGCTTCGTCCTTGCTTATCTTCTCTCCAAAATTATCATATAATGGATGTGGAGTGAGGATGGCTTTTTTTGTTGATGTAAATAAGCGAAGATCATTTAATACTTTTTCACTCATCGTAATAAAAGCATCAACAGGTTTTACAAAATAACGGGTGAAGGCTTTATCGCCGATCCGCTTTTCATGTGGAATGATATTATCTGCTATGCAAATAATTTTAGTGTGTTTGTTTTTTTTGATGATGCGTAAGATAGTGCCGAGGCAGGGCCCCATCATGGGTAACCAATATCTTACTATAACAATATCTGGTTTACTGTTTTTTATTTCTTTTCCAACACTTAACCAGTTAAATGGATTGATAGAATTGATACGTGTATGAATATCCAGGTCTTTTGGAGCAGGTGCATCTATAAACTGTGATTTACCGGGGAATAAAAAACCAGGGTATTGCAAAGAGAAAGAATAGATACTTGTTTTGTGTCCTTCGTTTTGAAACTGCCTTGCCAGCCTTTCGTTAAATGTAGTAATACCACCGCCACGTAAAGGATGTGCCGGGCCGATGATGATTACATGCATATTTTATTCTGTGTTTTTATAATCCTTCCTTTTTTTCTACCAGGTAGTTATTACGCTCCGGCGAATTACGGGCAATCAGCTCGCCGATAAAACCACCTAGAAATAACTGCGAACCGATGATCATCACTAAAATTGCCACAAAGAAGAGCGGCCGCTGAGTCATGCCAGTCTGGTCGAAAAAGAATTTTGAAATAGTGAGATATGCAAAAGTTATAAAACCGAAAAAGAAACAAAGGGTTCCCCATAATCCAAAAAAGTGCATGGGTCTTTTGCCAAATTTACCAACAAACATGATTGAAGCCAGGTCGAGGAAACCATTTACAAAACGCTCCCAGCCAAATTTGGTAACTCCGTATTTACGGGCACGGTGCTCAACAACTTTTTCGCCTATATTCCTGAAGCCAGCCCATTTGGCCAGGATGGGAATATAGCGGTGCATCTCTCCATAAATTTCAATACTCTTAACCACTTTTCTTTTGTAAGATTTTAAACCGCAGTTAAAATCATGCAGTTTGATTTTTGAACTTCTTCTTGCTGCTGCATTAAATAATTTTGAAGGAATATTTTTAGACATTACATTGTCGTAGCGTTTTTTCTTCCAGCCACTCACCATATCAAATCCATCTTCCACAATCATTCTCCGCAGTTCAGGTATTTCATCCGGACTGTCCTGCATATCAGCATCCATCGTAATGATCACATCTCCCTGGGCAGCTTTAAAACCTTCATTCAGTGCGGCACTCTTGCCGTAGTTGCGCTGGAATTTTATGCCTTTTAAATTCGTGTTAGCCGAACGCAATTTCTCAATTACATTCCATGAGTCATCAGTGCTGCCATCATCAATAAAAATAACTTCGTACGAAAAATTATTTTCATTCATGACTTTCTCTATCCATGCTGAAAGCTCCGGTAAAGATTCATCTTCATTAAAAAGCGGTATAACAATTGACAGATCCATGTTTATTAGTTTCTCTTAATGAAGAATAATGAGGTAACTGCAGTTATAACAGCCCCAATCAGCAAATATCCAAATATAGCACCTGAAATCATCATCGTAAGATAATACTGTTTCATTTGTTCGGTTTGTTTCAATATCTCGGCTGCTGTAGTGTTTCCTTTCTTAATAAGTTCATCATTATATGCCTTTGCCATTTCGTCTTTAAACTCGGGATGCATTTTATTAAAAATAAAAGTGAACGTGACCATTAATAAAGTAATAACAATAAAACATTTAAAGCCCTGTAAAAAAAAGGCGCCAAACTTATTTATATTTTCCTCAGTTTTAGAAAATTCATATATCGTCCATACAATTGCGGCGGCATAAACCAGGTATATAAGGTATTGCAGCGGGCTTTCAAATGGCTGGCCGGTATAAAAAAACAACAGAGAAAGGCCAATCATGATAATACCTGCAATCAATCCTTTTTTTGTAGCGTTCAAATTTGTAAGCATGCTGTTAGTTCAGTTGAATATTTGATTTATTAATTATGCCAACAACCTTTCCTTTTAATGTTCTACCAATAAAAGGAGAGTTCTTTGATTTGGAATGTATCATCATTTCGGTAAAAGTAAATTCAGCATCGGGTAAAAATAAACTGAGGCAGGCAGCTTCTCCTTCTTTAATTTCTGGAACCGCCAGGCCAAATATTTTCCTGGTATTAACCGTTTGCATCTGTACAAAATCATTAACCGCTAATCCGCTGCTGATTAAAACGGCAAACATCGTTTCCAAAGCTATCATGCCTGGTTTTGCATATTCAAACTCACAGGTCTTGCTGTCCCAATGCTGGGGGAAATGATGTGACGCAACGCAATCAATAAAACCATCCAACAACGCTTTCCGCATGGCCATCATATCGGCACGGTTCCGCAATGGAGGATCCAGTTTTAAATTGGTATCATATTGCTGCAGGTCTTCATCACAAAAAAATATTTGATAAGGGGTTACAGAACAGGTGACTTTTATGCCTCCTTCTTTTGCTCTTTTAATATATTCAAGGCTTTTGGGAGATGATACGCCGGTAAAATGTAATTTACTGTCGGCATACCGGGCCAGTTTTATATCTCTAGCCACCAATAACTCTTCGGCCATGGTTGGTTTGCCGGGTAAACCCATTTGGGTGGATATAATTCCTTCATTCATCAAACCGTTTGATCCAATGCTCGTATCATCGGGCACCTGTATAACAGTGCCATCAAAACTTTTTACATATTGTAATGACTTTAATAATAAACCAGAATTTTGTACCGGGTGAATACCATCGGTAAAAGCAATAGCTCCTGATTGGCGCATATCATACATTTCAGAAAGTTCTTTTCCTTCGGCCTTTTTTGATATGGAACCAATGGGATATATGTTTACCGGAACCTGTTTTGCTTTTTGAACAATATATTCAACCTGCGATTTATTATCAACAACCGGACTGCTGTTTGGTATCAGCATGATATCTGTAAATCCTCCGGCTGCTGCAGCTTTGGCGCCGGTCTCAATACTTTCCTTATACTCGTAACCAGGATCGCCAAAGTCGGCAAAAATGTCCATCCAGCCAATGCTTACACATAAGCCGGATTGTTCAATTGTTTCATCAGCCTTAGCAGTAATGGAATCGGCAATTGTTGATATTTTGCCATCAATTATTAAAATATCCTTGATTTGCCCGTTAAAAGGAGAGGAGTGAGAGATGAGTTTAGCCTGCTTGATTAATATCTTCATTATTTATAAGAGATTGAGCAAATATCTTAAAAAAAACTCAGGTTATGAAACCTGAGTTTTAGCAGTCGGGATGACAAGATTCGAACTTGCGACCCCACGCCCCCCAGACGTGTGCGCTACCGGGCTGCGCTACATCCCGAATCAGGATGGCAAAAGTAAAGGCAATTACCAAGAATACAAAAATTTGATTGTATGGGAATTAAATTAATATAGTTACCATCTTTTCAGCTCATTTCGTGTAAAACTGTATTCGGGCGTTTCAATGATAAACTCATCATTTACTTCATACCAGGGAGAGAGATTTTTATTGGCTGGGTTTTTAAGAATATGAATATCCTGTGCAGGCATATAGCTCTGTGCAAGCATGTAAATTTTGTTTCCTGAGGAATTTTCTGCAACATCAATCACAATTACAGCATGACCTGGAAAACCACCTCTTATCATCACATCTCCAGATTGTATATCTTTAAAATTGTTAACTGTGTTTAATTGTTTGGTTAAAGATGCACTGCCACACATTCCGAAAACCCTGTTGAGGTAATTTGAAAAATGGTCTCTTGTATAAGGTGCAGAAAACTGATAAGCTGTTTTATCATTATCAAAGAAGATGATCTGGTTGAATTGTTTTTGTGCAAACAAATATTCAGCTCTTAACCGCATTACCGCATCTGCACATTGCTGCAGGTCTTTATCGCCAACTGAAATATCCAGTAATGCAAACTGGGCCGATTGATTTTGTTTTGGCCGGCCATTGTATAAATAAACTGTGCTGTTCTTTTTTAACCCGATCTTTCTTAAGTAAGTACTGAAGCTGTTTGAATCTGTTATGGTTCTTTCATAACCGACTGGTAAAGGGATTTGTGATATTTGCCTATACGGATTTTCATCACTGTTAAATCCTGCAACAGGGTGGTTGAAATTATTTTCGGGTGAGGAGCCTGTGCCGGAACTGCATGCTGTTATAAGAAGCGTTAATAAAATGATGGGTGCTTTCTTCTCCATAATTCAGTTTAGAGAAGAGATGCAGACAGATACTCAATCCATACATTGTAAATGTTAAAGTGTTTTAACCCAGGTTATGTTATAAAAGGGGAGGAGACTATTTTTTTGTTGATATTACTTTCAGCAATACCATTTCTTTATTCTTCAACGATTTTAATGCAATGCCTTTTTCATTTTTCAGATCAAGCAATATCACGTTATGTTCATAGCCAAGGTCAATCATCACCCGGTCATCAATAATCCAACCCCGGCCCTGTATGGTTGTTTCCTTGCCGTTAAAGCGGTTGTAAACCTGCAGATCATCAATCAATTTTAATGATACGAGATTGCCATCTTTGAATTTTTTATACTTGCCGATTATCTGGGCAGCTACAAATTTTACTTTTGATGGATCCGCTTTTTTTACTGCCTTATATTTTTTATCAAGCGTTTGCGGATGTTCACCATCATTTTCATCAATCTTTACAGTCATGCCTCCAATGTTCAGGTTTTCATTTTCGTTAAAGCCTTTCGATTTTCCGCCATTAGATTTTGTGAAAATATTGTAGCCAAAATCCTTCATGTATAATTCAGGGAATTCAAATAACTCCTTTACGGCAATTATCTTATATACATAGGCAGCAGTCTCTTCATTTAACTGCATCTGAAAATAATTTGCGCCTTGTTTTTTAATGGCATTCTGAATATTACCAATGCCGTTATTATACGCAGCAGCAGTTAAAACCCAGGACGAAATACCAAACTGCTTACGGATATACAAATAATAATCTGCCAGCACTTTGCAGGCAGCATGGGTCGCCTTATTAAAATCATTCCTTTCGTCTACCAGTTCATTTACAATTAACCCATATTGCTTGGCCGTTTCGGGCATAAGCTGCCAAAAACCTGCAGCACCGGCACTCGACACGGCATTTTTAAAACCACTTTCTACAATGGCAAGGTATTTAAAATCCTCTGGCAGGCGTGTTTCATGTAAAAAATATTCTACCTGGCTCATGTATTGGTTTACCCGCTGCCTTAAAGAAGGAACATTTACATAATTGATCTGTTTTTTAATGATGCCCATCAGTTTATTGGATACAAACTGATCACCAACTGGAATACGTTCGCCACAAAAAACAATTTCATGTGCAACCAATTGTAATGATGTACAGCCTAAAAAACAGCAGAGCGCAAATTTGTAAAATAGTTTCATAATTATTCTGGATGCCGCAGAATTTACTGACCGCAGCTTTTTTATTTCTCTTTAATACCTTGCTTCTTCCTCATTATATTTTTTTGCGGAAATATCAATCTCAAGTTTGATCTTATTCAACCTGTCACTCATTTCAAAATTTAATTTTTCATTGTCGTTTATAAAGTAGCTTTTACATACATAAATAACTACGGCCTGGTTTCCGGGTGTAACAATGGGTAAAAAAGCAGGGAATAAATAAACAGGATATAGTTTTATCTTATTGCCCGACCGTTTTGTCCAGGTCAGCATCATGGCACCGGTTAAAAAATCTGTTTTACTGTTATTCTCCACCATAAATTTTACATATGTATTAGAGCCTTCAAAATTAATGGCCTGGCATGTTAATTTTATTTTGTCTTTCGAATCGGTCAGATTCAGTCTTGGGCTTTCAGCCAGCATATCCCTGAACATTGTTGCGTTCTCCGTAGTGTTTACTGCTTCGGCATTAAATGGCTGTTCGGGCGGCAGGTTGGCGAAATCAATATCCGGGTATTTGGTTTTTAATTCGGCAGGGGTATAAGGTATTGGTGTAACAGGAATTGCTACAGGTTCTGCTTTAGGTTTGTCAGTTGTTTTATTTACTTTGTCTTTCTTTTCATTTGCAGTCTGCTTTGTATCTTCATTTTTTTTGTTCTTTGCAATATTTTCCTTGCTCATCTGAAAATCAATTACAGTAAGCATATGCAGGGCATATTCATGGTCGGGGCGAAAACTTAATACTTCTGTATAGGCAGCTTTTGCTTCTTCGTATTTTTTATCTGCAACTGCCTGTTTACCCTTTTTAAGTGCAGCCAGGTATTTTTGTTCCTGATCAGCTTCTTTTTGATATGCCTCAAGCTTGGCCCTGTCTTCTTTATCTTTTTGCTGATTTCTGATCTCTGCAGATAAATAATTTATTTGTGTAAGCGGATAATACTGATTGGGTTTAATGATGAGTGCTTCCCTGTAAGCGGTGATGGCAGTTTCATACGATTTAAGAATCATTAAGCTGTCGGCAGTGACAACTTTTTGATCATACTTGTTATCCACTTCTGCGGCTTTTGCAATAGCCTCCAGTTTTGTCTGTATGGCGTTGAGTTGTTTTTGAGGCTCATCTTCCCGTGGTTTTAATCTGGCAGCTTCTGCATAATTATCTTTTGCATTAACCAGGTCTTCTTTCAACAAATAAGATTTGGCTTTCGACATGGCCAGTACAAATTTTTTCTCTAACTCCTTTGCAGCAGCAATGCTGTCTTTTTTAGCTTTTTCCGCAGCAGCTATTTCAGCAAGCCTGGTTTCAATCTGGTTGATTTTTTCTTTTGGTAATTTTTCAGATGGTTTTATCAAAGCCGCATCTGCATATAGTTTACGGGCTTTTAAGTAATCGCCTTTGTCAAATTCTTTATCGGCTTTGGCCATTGCCGAAGTGTATTGTGTATTGATTTCATTTTCTTTTTCAAGCCTTAGTTTCTCGGCATTTACTTTAGCCTTTTCTTCATCAAGAATCTTATTTATTGCCACTATCTGTTCAAAAGGCTTTTTTTCATTGGTTAGTGCAGAAGCTTTTACATATTCAGCTTTAGCGGCATCATAATCCTTTTTCTTAAATAATTTATCAGCCTCTTTCATCAATGTCTTGTATTCTTTCTCACGGGCATCATTTTCTTTTTCCTCCTGTTTCTTCCTTTCCTTTGCTTGTTTATCTGTTTCCTTTTTTGCTATGGCTTTCTTATCAGCTTCTTCCTGGTCTGTAATTTTCTGTATTGCTTTTAATTGCTCTGCCGGCCATGGTTTTTTTTCAATTTTTAAAGCCTTGTTATATGCTATAGTGGCATTAGTATAATCTTTAGCAGCAAAAAATTTATCTGCAGCTTTTATTGTTTCATTATATTCTGTTTCAACATCCTTTTGTTTTTGATTTTTCAGCTTGCTTTCTTTTTCTTTAGCAACTTCAGCAATCAATAATTTATCAATTGTTTTTATCTGGTCCTGCGGGTAAGTTTTTTTGCTGAACCCTAAAGCACGGTTATATTCTGTTTTGGCTTCGGCAAAATACCCTGCTTTAAATAATTTGTCTGCATTTTCTATGGTACTGTTATAAGTTGTTTCCTGGTCTGCTTTTTCCCTGTCCTTTTTTTCTGTATCAGAAATTACTTTTAATTTACTTAATGCAACCGGGTCATTTTGTTTTATGATGAGTGCCTGCTCGTAGGCAACCCTGGCATCGGCAAGATCATTTTTCTTTAAAGCCTTTTCGCCTGTTGAAATATATCCTTTATAGAGGTCGTCAAGTTTTTTCTGTTCTTTTTTATCATTGTCCGAATTTATCAGCCCGTCAATCTTTTCCAACTGATGTTTGGCATAGATATCACCGGGCTTTAATTCCAGTGCCTTTTTAAATGCCTCCTGTGCCTTATCGTATTTTTTTGCATTTAAATTAGATTTGGCTGTTGCAATTACATCAACATACTGTTTGTTTATTTCCTGTGCTGCAGTTTTTTCCTGATCGGCTAACCTGATCCTTACTTCTTCAAGTCTTTGCTTTGGTATCTGGTCATTTGGCCTTATGGATGCAGCCTTTTCAAAATTCAGTTTTGCCGCTTTAAAATCTTTCTGTCTTATATTGTTGTCGCCTTCCTCAAGCAAAGCATAGTAGCCCGCTGCGGAATTATCATCTGATTTGTCTTTTTTCGATTTTTTGCTTTTTTTATCATCCTTTTCTGCAAGCTCTGCGGTTTTATTCTCCGGTATTCTTCCGGCGGCAACATCCCTGATATGCTGTTCCAGTTTTTTTGTGGAGGAATAATCATAATCCATTTCCGCATCGTTGTTGTAATCTATATTCTTTTTAAAAACGAGCAGGAATTTATGGTTGCGTCCACCTTCAGTAACCATCAGCGGTGCCGGCTTTGTCTTTTCTGTTTTTGAAATGATGGTAAAACCTGTACCGGCAGTTTTAAAATTGTAGGGAGCATCAGATGGAATGGTATTGAAAAATGTAGGCATGGAGGGAAACCTCACCATAATTTCTGCTTCGGCATTTACATAAATGGTATCGCCAGAAATTTCCTGCCCCTGCACCTGTTCAATCGCAAAGCCGGTAAGAAGTACAAAAAATAATAGTATCCGTTTTCTATAAGTATTCATGTGTTGCCCCCGATTTTTATGATACAGCAAATAATTTATCAATTTAAGCTATTTTGGAAATTTTAGCAAACTGCCAGTGTTAATTAATGCAAATTGCATTGAAGAATAGTTGTATTCTGGCAGAGTAGTTCAATCAGGAATTAAATTTGTTTATATTTATTAACCTCTTTAAAAGGAGAGGGGAGAAGCCCACCTGATTAAAATAAGTGATGATAATTATCTGTATTTGACTTCTATAATATTTACACAACCATCTTTATCACGGCGCATTTCGGCTGTTTGTATTTTAATTTTAGTTCTGCCCAGAAATTTCCTTCTTGTTTTTCCACTGATCTCATCACAAAATGCATTAAAGGTCATCAAATCACCATTTAAAATAACTTTAGTCTCACCTTTATAGCATAGGTAATTATCAAAATCGGCTGCCGACATTTTTTTATCAATCACTTTCATCAGGTAACCTTTAAAAATATCATCTGTTATTTTAACTGTTTTATTTGTTTCGGGTGCAGGCAACGGCTGTACACTTTCCGGTAAAAGCGGTTTTATATCACTCGGTATGGGCGAACTTAAATCGGGTGCCGCTTCTACGTTTATATCCTTGCTGAATCTCTTTGTGCGGTCGCCATCTAAAGTAACCTGCACGGTATATTTACCTGCGGTGGGGAACTGGAAATTAGCAGTGGAGCCTTTCTGGGTCATTTTGGGATAATTGGAAATTGACCATTCGTAACTTTTAGCAGTAACCATGCAGGTAAATATTTCCTGCTTTCCGGTAATGGTGGAAACAGGGCCAACTATTTCCTCTCCGGTGATAAAATTACTCGTAGCGTCAACTTTTACAACAGGTTCAATTACTTCAATGTTTTTAATGGTTTCGCAAGCGGCACCGGTGCCGGTAGATACAATTATTTTATACGATCCTTTATTCTGGTACACATGCGTAACGTACTGCCCGGTTATTTTTGCAGTATTATCTCCAAAGTCCCAGGTTATTTCATCTTTATTGGCTGAGGATATAAAGTTGAGTGTTTCACCAACATAAAAATTGTCATCGGTATGAACAGTAATCGTTTTAATGGTAAAATCAGCCGGAGTACATTTTCCGGAATCAATCAGACGATAACTCAGCAATGCCAGCGATACCAATGATAATATCAGCATCACACGCCATACCCTGTAATCAAGTCCCATTATTTGTCTTGTAAATATCCGGTTCGATGTCATGACAGTTGTTATTTATTGTTTGCTTTGCTGCAGCATAAATATCTGTTGTTTCAAATTCAGGTTTTCAATTTTTGCAGCATCAAGTGTGCTGTTCAGGCTTTCAACTTGTTTACGCAATTCATCAGCATTAAGGTCTTTGCCTGTAATTTCACGTAATTGTTTTTTTGCAGTCTGAATATCTGATAAAACAAAAACCACGCTGCGATATAAAGTTTTGTCGCTGGCAGAATCAGCATCAATTTTTAAATTCAGTTTTTTTATGTTCTCTGTAATTCTTCCATCCAGCAGATCGGGCTTGGTTGCTTTTGTGTTGATAGTATCCAGCATACCGGCAATCTCCGACATCTGGGTCATAAAATCTGTAGAAAACTCACGCTCTTTTGTATAGCTCCGCATTTCTTTCAGCAAGCGGTCGTTTTGTTTAAACGGCACCTGTAAGCTGAAAAAGATGGTGGTTGTTATGATGGCAACGCATAACAAAAAAAGAAGAAAGAAATTGGTGAATGTCTTTTTCCTGTCCGCCTTATTTATTGGATCCATACTGATAATTTTAAAATGTAACCTTCGCTGTTTTGATTGTATAAATTTAAAAAATTAAATGCTTATTCCCAACTATTAACCTGCAACCGGTTAAACTCAGGTGCAAAGCAGCTTTTAGTGGAGCTATTAATCAATTTTATTTGTTTATGATAATCCTGAACGGATAAACCGGCGATGCATTTTTTTGTAAAATGTATTCCAGTTCATGATACAGGTTATTCATTTCGTTATTCATGTTTTCGTTTACCAGGTTGCTGTATGTTACGGATACATCAATCGTCCTTTTAAAACCTTCGCCTGCCTTGTTGCCAACCTGCACACCTTTTTGTACATCCACATTTTTCAATTTATCGCCATAAAGCTGCCTGCATAACAGTTTTACGTCTTCGGCGCTGATGATCTTGCCTCCTGAAAGCAGTTGCTGCCGCAGGATAGCTTTTTTCTCCGATTCTGATACTGTGCTTTTTCCGCCGGAAAAACCCGTAAGGGTAAAACTTTTCTTTGAGTTGATTTGTGAGTTATTCACTGCATTAATCAGAACTCCCGGCTTTATGTTATTAGCGTCAACATCATTGGTGGTCCAGTAATCAATAAAAATCATTTCGCCGTTTTTATGCGGCCTCATCATGAGGTAATAAAACTCCGGTTTTTTATCAGTAGCCGTATTGATATTGTCTTCAAGCCCGGTAAGCACTTTGCCTATTTCTCTCAGCCTGCTCAGGATTACATCATTGCTTATCTGCCCGAAATAGGCACTCTGGTCCCTGATGGTTTCTGTTATATTGTTGATCATCTCCCTTACATCCTGGGAACTTACTTTACCAACACCGCTTGATCTTACGATTACTTCGCCAGCCGATAAACTTTTAGCATCGACCGATGGCCTGATCTTATAATTTTCGCCACGTTCACTTTTAACGGCGGCCAGGTCGAAGAAAGTTCCTGTAACAGGTACGGGGATGATGTTGAGCCATTCATCTGTCTTGTACGAGAAACTGTTTAACCTTTTATTAACTGCCGGAAATGCATTGATACTGCAGGTTACAGCATCAAAGACTTCCTGAGGAAAATGCTGTGGCAGTTCAATTTTTATAAAAACTGTTTTTTCAGCTTCTATCTTTTTTAGTGTTTCGGCAGGAAACTTCTGGCTCCATGCTGCAGGTAAGCCTGTCTGCCTGATCTTTGCAGAATCGGTTATCTGTACAAAATGACGTTGATAGATATAGGCCGTTTTCCTGTTTAATTTACTGGTACGGTCATTTCCCGAAAGTAATATTTCATGCTGGTTGGTTTCACTGCTGTCTCCCTGGCTCAATCCGCTGCTGATTTGTGCAGGCACATCATTTAAAAAGCATTTAGCAAACGAAAGGGCATTGTAAAAATTATTAGCGCCAGAGTGACTCCGCAAATCAAAATAAATATGGAATCCCTTCAGCGTTTCCGGAATTTTTTCTGCACTGATGGCAAGCCAGATCTCATTACTGCTTCCGGCTTTTTCCAGAGCATAAATCAATTCCCTGCTTTTGTTCTCTTTTATGCCGTATAACTTATTACCTGCAACCAGCAAAGCAAGATCGGCTTTAAAAAGTTTGAAATTGCCAACAGGCGCAAAATGTATATCTACTGTTTCATTACTGTTTGTTGCAGCCCTGTAAATTTTCTGAGTGATAGAGAAAGCTGTTTTGTCTCCAATCATAACATTGTCTTCAGTAGGAGTGGCTTGTAAGATACCTGTTGCTGGAATGGCACCTAAAATTGATTCGGGTAAAATAACTTCAGCCAGGTTATCTAATAGCCTTGTATGTGATTCTGCAATATTATGGCCTATTTTTTCCAGTTCAGCTGCACAGGCTTCAATCAGAAGCATTGCCAACGGATCTAAGTTCTGATCTATCTCACTTTCATCAATACCCCATATCCTGGCCGCTGTATTAACCATCTGGTCTTTTATCTTTTCTTTTTTTATGGCAGCCATAATTTTTTTTCTTCGGTTTAACCTGCTAATCAAATAACATAGGGCCTATATAAAAACTGGTTTGAAACCTGAATGGTTCATTGTTTCTTACAAGTTGCCCTTTAACCACTACCTCAATTTTTCTTTTTAATTGTATATTCTTTGTCAGCTTATATTCTTTTTGAATTACGTTCACTTCCACAATGGGTTTAACCAGCCTTTTCTCATACTTAAGCAATTGGCTCTTTAATGATGTTATAATCATTTCTCTTCTGGCAGAATTAGACATGTGTATATCATAATCATGATCCCAGAATTGAGAACCGTAATCATAGTCCTGCCTGTTTTCTTCAAGCTGAGTGGTTATCAGTAAATGTATGTTACGGGAAATTGAATCCTTAAGCGTACACCTGTCCAGTTTCTTTTTTTGAAAAAACTGATCAAACTTCAACGGTAGTTTAAGGTATTCTGTCATTAAAAATATTTTGTTTATATATGGTATGATGAATTAACCGATGGAAAAGCTATCCAAGAAAACGTCTTCTGGGCTTGGATTGTGTTTCGGCCTGTTGTACTGCTTCCTCTTTTACAAAAATGCCGCTCTCTTTGCGTTTGCCTATAAACTCAAGTTTGCTGAGTGTGTTAAATAAACGAGCGGTTACTTTTACAAACAATATTATCTTCTGAATATTTTTGTTGATGTCATTTTGATCGAAACTTGTATTGGCAAGACTGCTGAGCATGGTCTCCAGTTCTCCCTGTTTCAATTCGCACCACTCACTCATGTAGTTCATCAATTCTTCCTTGCCCGAACCTGTACGCATATCAATGCTGTTCTTCATCACCCTGGCCATACTTGAAATAGTTTCGAACATAGCAGCAGGAGAGTTGTAAAGAATATTCCAGCGCATATTGGTAATGGCCTGGCCAAGGAACATGATTACCCTGTCGCATAAAAACATTACCAGTTCCGAAATTTCATTTTGTTGATTTTTCTTAAATATCTTTTGTACAATCTCCGAGCAGTTCAGTTCCACATTCGCCAGGTAACTGTCCAGTTCGCCATGAAGTGATAAAAGATCGGGATGTGCATTTATCGAAAAACAGGGGGGTATATATTCGTTGTCTATCCGTACCTCGTTGTTTGCAATGGATACTTTGCCAACAGCAATACCATAAGGATGATGGGCATACTGTTTATAATCTGCATCACTTACCAGTTGCAGGCTGTAGGTTGGTAATGCATTTGGAAACCGTGGCGGATTTTCATTCAGGTCGGGGCTGCCCGCTGCCTGTTTTTCGAAAGGATGAGCAAACAGAAATATCCACCAGTTTGATTCTGTACCGGATGCTGAAAAAGGAAATGAACTGGTAAGTACATTGCCGGTATCTGTTTGCCCTACAGTTGAGAATGCAGGTAACGAAATATGTACACCGCCTGAAGTGATTGCCTGGCATGCCAAAACTGATGCCCTTAATGAATTTTGATTATCGAAAGATATTTTTACGTTGAATGTTTCTTCGCCTGCTGCAGATGCCGGCAGTACGCCAAACCTGAGTGGCGACAGCCCCAGCGAAACCATACCCTGCAAGGTATTCATCCAGGCATTATCCTGTTCAATAAAATGATTTTTATTGATCTTCATGCCATCGATCCAGTTAACCGGAAAATGTTTTTGTTTGTCTCTCATGTTAAGTTTCTTGATCTTGAATAATAATCCGTTCGCAAATGATAATTGCATTTTCCTTTACTTGGTTATCCTTAAAGGTTAAGCCCGGATCGAGTACCCTGTTTTTATGGTACCATTTGGGTTTTGTCCTGAACCACCATTCATAAGGGTATCCTTCTTTGTCGGAATATTTAATCGGCGTTTCACTCTGCACATCATTATAATCGTTTAGAAAATGATAATACAAATCTCCCAGGAGCATGCCATCCGGGCCTTTGGCCCTGAAATTTGTTTTAACAGAATCGCCGGCATTCTTAGTTATTTCAAAAGCAATTACCAGTAATTTTTCATTTGCTTTTTCATCCGGCAGTTCAATCGGATTATTTACAGGATAATACCATGTGGCAAACTCGGGTGGAGGTATTTTATAAGCAGCTTCAAAAGTGTAGAGTAGCACAATGGGTATAAAAAAGGCAAGCATACTCATCAGCAAGGGAAAGAACATAAAGTCCTTGTCTCTTAAAAAATACTGAAGTGAAGAAAAAACAACTACGGTAAATAATATCAGCGAAAGCATAAATAATATTTCGCCGATGATAACCCTGTTGCGGTTATTTTTATTAGATGCAAAATACCGTTTGTGAAAAAAGACAACATGTATAAACCCGAAAAGCAGATATATTAATGCCAGTATCCAGTAAACGGTAAACAAACGGTCGCTGATGAAAGTAGCAAAGTAGGCACCTCCCGATATACCAGCCGATGATAGCCCTCCCCACAAAATAGGTTTCTTGGATTTAGATGCAAAACTGTCAGCATAGTTCTTTACCATAAAGATGAGGGCAACAGAACATGCAAAGAAACTCCCAATGTATATCCAGAAAAATTTTATGAGCATATCTTTTAGCGTTTACTTGTTTGTTTTACAGGGTAAGGCTGAAGCCAAGAATATCTTCTGTTTCCGGATCATCTTCTGTAAGAACAGCAAAATCAAATATAATATCAATTTGTAAAGGAATAAATATTTCCTCAAAATGTTTTAATAATTTGCCATAGGCACCTGATGGTCTGTAAGCAGCTATTTCCTTTTTAGACAGGTTTTCAATGGTAAACCTCCAGCAAGGTGCCGGTTCCCAAAAACTACCACCTATTACAGTGTCTATACCCAGTTCAAATAAACAATTACTGCTATCCGGGTCTGTAGCTTTATGCATTTGAATTTCCTCTTCCTGTATGGTTACCGGCTTTGCCAGTAAGTACTCCAATGCCTGTACTGATTGTTGAGGATCGCCTTTGATCATTTTTGCCCAGGGCATCAATTGAACCAGTCTTTTGGAAGCAGCATCGGGTAAACCTTTCGGGATACCCCAAAAATCGAACAATTCAGTTTTTAAATCGCCATTGAGTATGCCAAATGCGAGGTTTATTTCTTCCTGCTCAACAAATGTTGAATACCTGAAAAACTCCTGTTCAAAAGGTTGAAAGAATTTTCTTGCCATTCTTTCTTCATCCCTGAACCTCCGGTACTCTTCTGTCATTTGAGAGGTAGATGAGGTCTTACTGTTACCTTTTGACTGGTGAAAGACTCCTTCGGGAACACGGTCGTAAATACCATCCCTGTTAATGGTCAGCACTAACTCCTCGGTATTTGTATCATTGTTAAAGTCAAAACCTGCCTCATCAATTTCGTTCCTGAAACTTTTTTTAAAATTGCTGTTGGATATTAACCTGATTTCATTGAAAGAGATACCATTTGCCATCATTTCGGCACAAAATGCCTCTGCCCTTAAAAAAGCATGCGCATTAGAATGGTATTCTCTTTTTTGATCCATCGTAGTATTAAAAATTTGGCTGTTAACCGGTGCAGGTTTTAAGGACAATCAGTTTTTTCTGAATATTGTTCAACAGTCCGAAATTAATTATAAATAACTTAATAATGAAATTATGTGAAAGATTGATTTGGAGTGTTTATTATTATATTTACTGAATTTAAATTATATTAGTGTTGCGAACGGATAAGTAAGTTGAGGGGTTCTGCCTTTGACAGCTTTACAGGATAAAATAATATTTGTTTATTACATTTTAAGTTGTAAAATTGTTTAAGGAATTAATACCCTGATTCCTGGTTTCCATGCTCAATATCCCCTAAAAAATAACCATTCAGCAAAAGATTTCAAATCCCCCGGCTTTAGCAGGGACTTGGAAAGTAATATTGTTTTTCTTTATTCATTATATAACCTTTCAAAATTAAACGTTATGAGTTTCAAAGCTAAATTCAAAGCAGGCGGAATCGAATTAAATGTATTGGCTGTAAGTTATAGTTTGCACCAGGATATTGATGCAACAGGCCGTCCGTCTTCAATTACCCGTGGAGGCACTATCGACATTGTTGTTGAAGGCAATAACGGAACAGAACTATTTGAGTGGATGTGCAACAGTTTCGAACGTAAGGATGGCAGTGTTATTTTTATTAAACGTGACTCCGATGCCACGCTTAAGGAATTGAAATTTAAGGAAGGTTACCTGGTTAATTTTTCTGAGAGCTTTAATTCAGAAGGTAAGGAGCCGCTGGCAGTTTCTTTCACTATTTCGGCTAAAGAAATTACTATGGGAAGCGGTACGCTCACAAATGAGTGGGTTTAATCTTCCGTGGCGGGCATTTTATTTTAAGTTGACGAAAACAGGCTTCATTTTTAATAATGCAGCCAGGTTTTTTATTTTGACAATGTACAATGCCTGCTTCTTTAAATATTAATAACTCAATTTATGCCCTTTCAACTAACACATACATCAATCCGGGTTGAAGGGAATGATGAAGATATCATTTTCTCGAACCTCACGGTTAATCAGCAACTGGCCGATGTAAATTCTTTTCATTTTACATGGCGGCAGCCGGAAGGGGAGGCCTCATTATCTGCACAGGTTTCTTTTTATAGTGACCATCTTTCTAAAGAAGTAACCATCACTATTGGAGATGATTTTTCTTTTAAGGGTATCATATATGCCATTTCTTGTAATAACCGTGACAGCCTCGGGGTTTCTTATGAGATTGGTGGCAAGGGGATGTTTGAAAAACTGAACCAGGTACCTGAGTGCAGATCATTTTATAAAAAAAATATCACGGATATATTCAATGATGTTAATAGTACTTCCGGAACAACTTTAAGCCTTTCACCTTCAAATAACGGCGAACTCTTTTATATAGTTCAGTATAATCAAACTGCGTTTTCTTTTATGCGGATGATGGCAGCCAGGTATGGAGAATGGTTTTATTATAACGGAGCAGAAATGGTTCTGGAAGCACCATCCGGCGACCCGGTTGAATTAAGCCCGGGGCAGGATGTGAACAATGTTGATATTTCGGCTAAACTGGTAAGAGCACCTCAAAATAATACTTCATTCAACAGACATAGTGGTGAAGAATTAACACACCAGGCTCAGAACAGTTCCGGATCAGGATTTATTGGTGCTTCCCAACAGGCCGGCGAAACTGCTTATGGCAGTAGTCAGACAATGACGAATATATCAGCCGCAGCCACACAACAGTTACTTACAGACATGAGCAGCCTGAGCCAGAAAGCCGCCGCAGCAAATGCTGTTGTTGTCAGGGCTCAAAGTAATAACTGTAAAATAAAACTTGCCGGTAAAATAAAACTGCTGGATGAAGCAGGCAACAGTGCCGGGGAATATATAATTACAGAAGTACATCATGCGTGCAGTACAGATGATAATTATCAGAATCAATTTGTAGCCGTTCCGGCCGAAGTGGAGGTACCGCCGAATACAAACCCTTTTACTGTACCAATCTGCAATTCGCAACCCGCCAAGGTTGTTGATAATGAAGATGCAGATGGATTAGACAGGATTAAAGTACATTTTCCCTGGCAACAATCAGGCGAAAATACGCCCTGGCTGAATGTTGTTACGCCGCATGGCGGTAAAGACAGGGGGATTCGTTTTTTGCCGGAAATTGACGATGAGGTGTTAGTAGACTTTATGGATAAAAATGCTGAACGACCCTATGTTTTAGGAGGGATGTTTACTGAAAACAATAAATCGGGTAATACGCATGAAGGCAATCATATAAAGGTAATTGGTACAAGAACCGGCAGAAGAATTGAAATAAACGAAAATGACGGTGTAATGGGATTTATGGACAATTTCAAAAAAGAAAAAGATAAAAATATTATCGAGTTCAAAAAGAAAGATGATCCTGAAATGACCATGAAATCGCTGAAGGGTGATGATGATGGTTCAATGATCTCATTTAAAAATTCCGAATCATTAAAAATTGAACTAAAAGACGGAGGAGCCCTGGTTGCAGAAATTGTATTTGAAAAGAGTGGTAAGAAACTCACCATTCACTCTGTAGATACCATTGAAATAAAAGCCGACAAGGAATTGAAACTGAGTTCGCCAAAAGTTGAAGTCAGCGGAAGCCAGGAAATTAAGATGAAAGGCATGAAGGTGGAAATAGAGGCAGATTCTGAATTAAAGGCCAAGGGGATGACTGCTACTTTTGAGGGATCAGCAAAAGCAGACTTTAAAGGAGGAGGAATGGCCTCATTAACCGGAGGAATTGTAAAAATTAATTAAACCTGCAGCAAATGCATAAAAGGTTACAACATGATGTATATACTTTACGATACCGCATTGAATGGTTTGTATACATTAAGCCTGTTGCAGAAAATTTATCCTGATAATATCTCTCTCTTTAAAGGAACAAAAGATGAACACTTATTTGATGTAGCTCCATATTTATTCAGGATAGATGATCTTTTTTTCCAAAACATTACTGATCCTTATATTTCATTACAGGCAGTAACAGTATTGGAATCAGATAGAAAACTAAATGACCTGCATGAACATTTCACGCATTTTATTTACCAAAGAACAGATGGCCGGGAAAATTACTTTCGTTTTTGGGATGCCAGGGTATTAGCACGTTTTTTACCGGCTTGCTCAGATAAAAAACTCGATTCTTTTTTTGACGGTATCAAAAGTTTTTACGAGCCCGATCAGGAAAAAGGAACTGCAAAAAAATATTTTATTAAGCGGGCCAAATTACAATCCGATATTTTGCCTTTGAGTAAATTATTTGTTTTAACAAATGACAGTGAGGAAGAAATATTGGTTGCATCTGGTTCAGAAGATGAACCCAAAAAGACAAAAAGAACTTTTTTTAAATAGAAAAATATGGGTCAGCCGGCAGCAAGATTAACAGATATGCACGTTTGCCCTATGCAAACACCAGGTACGCCTCCTATTCCACACGTAGGGGGACCAATAGTTGGCCCTGGTTGTCCAACTGTATTGATTGGGAATATGCCTGCAGCAGTAGTGGGAGATAGTTGTATTTGCGTTGGGCCACCCGACTCCATCATAAAGGGAAGTGCAACTGTTCTTATTGGTGGTAAACCCGCTGCAAGGATGGGAGACACAACATCTCACGGAGGTTCAATAGTGCTTGGATATCCTACTGTACTTATTGGAGATGGCGGTGGTGGTGGAGGCGGAGGGGGAGCTGTAGCACCACCCAAGGTTGACCTTGGAAAAGTTGGAGCAAAAAATGCTGCTTCGCTCAATAATAAACAGGCTCTTGAGCAAGCTGCCAATGAAGGAAATGACAATGCAGAAAGAACGGATCAGAATGATTTTAATGCACAGTTTACTTTAGTTGATGAAGCGGAGAATGGCATAGCCGATGTTGATTACGAAATTGAAACCAACGACGGCGAAAGGCATACCGGCAAAACCGACAGCAGTGGCAAAACTGCAAACCTTTCGGGTTATACAACTGCCGATTGCCGGGTAAGTTTTTTAAATAATTGAAAACATATTTTTAATGGGCGACCAACAACAGTCGGAAGAAACACACCAGCAAGTTAACGCCAGGCAACTGGTAGTGATGGTGCGTTTTAAACCTGCCGGAGGTTTGGATACAAGCTCTGCTGCCGGCCTGATGGGTGGCGTTACCAACCCCATTGAAGGAGCAGTAAGTGCTATTGAAAGTGCTGCTGCAAGTATTCCGGGACTGAATATGTTTTTAACGGAGGAGAAAAAAGAAACCGAATCAGAAAAAGAATATAAGTATCATGAAGATTATGCTGATTGGGATAAGATGTTGGATAAGATAAAAGAAGGTATTCAGCAAATGAACCCGGAGAGTGACGTTGAAAAATTTGAATTCAGTTCAACAGATGCAGATGGAAGAAAAAAAGATGCAAAGGAGTTAAAGAGCAAGATCGACAGTAAAATGTCTTCCTGGAAAAAGTATACATCCTTTGTTCATTTTATTGGCCTGGGCCAGGGTGGAAATGTTGCGAATGAATGCACCGACCTGCTGGCTAAAGACGATACATTTAAATCGGAAAAATGGCTGGTAAAATCGGTTGTGTATATGGCTGCACCGCAATATAAAAATGTGCATGTACTCAACAAAGCCAGCATGAAAAGTAAAGGGGCTGTTTTTTCTTTTGGCAGCCAATACGACCTTACACAACATGCCATTGATTATTTTGATGATAATGAAAAGCTGCTTACGCTTATAAAAGATTCAAATAAAAATGCATTATCGCTTGCCGTAGGAAAAGTAAAGATGCGGTTGGTTAAAATACTGGCAATTGTTTTAGGCGGTCTGCACATCAGCGCCGGGCCAGATGCCTTAAAAGACCTGGACAAGATTGACGAAGTAAAAGATGAAATAAAAGGATTGATTGATGATATTCTCGGCTTTATAAAAAAACTGATTGACGAAGGAACATCTTTTGTAAAGCTTGATGAGATTCCTGATTTTAAAAACATAAGTTCGGGTTATGATGCAATCCCCAATAAATGTGCTGATGAATTAAAAGCAACAATTGAGGATATCAAGAACAAAGCAGTTGACGGAGCAAAAAGTGCCAATCTTTCTCTTGGCCCGTCTGACCTTGCAGGTATTTTAAATTGCCTTTGTCCCTTGTTTGATGCTATTGGTGGTTCACTGGGTGTTTTAAAACCAAATACTAAGGGGGGAGAGGATCTTGCCAAACAAATTATTGATGAAGCAGGTGTTAAAAAAGTTTTTGCTCCTTTGGGCGACTCTCCAACCTACCTTAATATTGATAAGGAATACATTGATAAAGCCGTAGAAGCTGCAAAAATGAGTGATCCAGATATGTCGGTGGTACTCATCACAAAAGTAAATGGCCTGATTGCCAAGGCTACCGAAAAAACCAACGAAGTAAAAGATATGGATGCTGAGCACAAACAGCACCTGGCCGATGCAATAGCCTGCCTTTGCCTGCCTATGTTGCCTTCAAAAAAAGATTTCTACGCAAAACTGGTTAAACTCATGCCTTTCGATCTTCAAAAATTGACCGAAGAATATACAGGCGGAAATTTAATGGGCAAAGCGGGTGCTCCACTGGAATCTATCGGCATAAAATTTCCGGATAAATTAAATACATCGGTAGCAAACACTGATGCTGAGATGAACCGTGTAAAAGGATATTTCGACAAGAATAATTTTAAAATGGCCGATAAGATTGACAGTCTTTATCTTATCTACAATGGACACAACCTGGCCCTGAAAAAAAGTTATGGCCCCGTACATCAGTGCATTGATCAGCAAACAGGTTATTTAACTTATCAGAAAGCTAAGGGTTTCGATAATGAATGTAGCCTGGAAGAAAATAAATATAACCAGGGCAGTAAGACAGAAAAAGAAAATGCGATACCGACAACTGAGGTAAAAAAAGAGCAGGCGGCCTGATATAAAAATTAAACTGAAACATGATAGCAACCGGTCCGGGAAGGGTTACAACAGATGCAAGGGCACACAGGTCGGGATATTCTGACTGGATATACCTTGAGAATTTTGACATTGATGGTGTAACAGTTAAGAGTGAACACAGAAATGAACTGACCCGAAGATTTGGTGGAATGTATTCTTCAGGCGGTCTTATGATGCCTGATGATAATAAATGGATTTTTTTAAGAGGTTATGCAAGCCGCACCGGCGGGGCCGAACATAATATAGATTTATCATTACAAAGGGTATGTGCGGTGCAGGATTATTTGTTAAGCCTTGGTATATCAAATGATCATATAACAGGGCTTGATTATGTTGGAGAAGAATGGTCGCATGCAGAAATAGAAGAAGATGACCAGTTCAGGAGTGTGGAAGTAATTGCCAGGTTTGAAAATATTCCACCGCCACCTTCAGCTCCTGTTTTTATCCGTGACCGTTTCAGAATGCGGGCAATGCCTGTTGCCGCCTCCGAATTAGGGGTACTTGCCGAAGTTTTATCAATTCCCGGAGGCTTGGGGGCTACAATTTTAAAAATAGAAATTCAGAATCTTACTTCACATGAAATCAGGACTTATGCTTATATAGGAGCTCAGGTAACCGCAGGTTTATCTTTGCCGTCACCTCCCGATGCACCAAGGCCACCCGAAGCAGGCCCCTCAGCTGAATTTGGTGCCTGGGTTGAGTTCATGACACGCAGTAATCATCACGTTTCATTTTCTGATTTCGAAGGCGAGGCTTCTTTCGGCTCTATGCTTGGGTTGCAAATTGGCCCTTACAGCGCAGGTGATAGCTATTTTGAGTTTAACTCCAATCGCCTGCATAATGTGGAAAGATGGGTAACTGTAAGTCCAAGAACTATTGTACTGCCCATGCCAGACTCATTCGGGCTCGGGTTTTCATTAATATCTATGAGCGCATTGGGCAGGTTGATGTTATGGCGATAAAAAGTATACAAGTTGATGGAGGCTGTTTTTTGCGTATATTGTTTAATCAAAAAAAATACCATAATTTTTAAATATGGCAACACAAACTAACTATAGCTTTTCCGAATCATCAAAACAGGCTATGCATATTGCATCGCAACTTGCAAAGGAAAATATGCATGCAACATTTGGTGCGGCACATTTATTAAAAGCATTGCTGCATAAAGATTTTCCTGTATTGAAATTTCTGGAAACCAACGGAACAGATGTTTATTACCTGGAAGAATGGGCCGAGATCAGAATTGAACAATATCCACGTACTGCAAAGCCAACAGATGAACCAGGGCCTGATGAGAGTTGTGATGCTTTATTTAATGAAGCAGATCATCTTCATTTAAAAATGCAATACCATTCCATTGAACCCGAATGTTTATTGATTGCTGTCTCCACACCTGGCGTTTCCTTTGCGTACGAGCAGTTAAAAACTTATCCGGTTACTTCAGCACAGTTGTTACAGTGGTATCAGCAAACATCAGCAAAAAAAGGCGATACCGGTGGTAAGGCAAACGGAATGGCCAATAAACCATCGCCCAATGCAACTTACGAGGCACTGGGTAAATATTGTATTGATAAACTTGCACAGGCAAAGGAAGGAGAACTGTATGAGGTAATTGGCAGGGATAAAGAGATCAGACAGATATGTGAGATCATCAGCCGTAAATCAAAATCAAATGTAATTATTACAGGCGATCCTGGTGTAGGCAAAACTGCTTTATTAAATGGGTTTGCCATGGCTGTACTTAATGAAGCAGTACCACAGCATTTAAGAAACGTTTCTATTTATGAAATTGATAACGGGGCTTTAATGGCCGGTGCAACTTATAAAGGTGAGATTGAAGACCGGATAAGAAAAATAACAAGGGAGCTTTCCAATTTTGAAAAACCAATTTTATTTATTGATGAAATACACACCTACATTGATAAGAATAATCCTAATGGCGGAGCAACCAGTATCTTAAAAGCTGAATTGAGCAAAGGAGTTTTAACTGTTATAGGTACAACTACTTTAGATGAATACCGAAAGAGTATTGAAAAAGACGAAACTTTCAGCCGCAGGTTTGAAGTGGTGAAACTCACAGAGCCCGATGCTGCCATTGCCGAAAAAATGTTACGCAACCAGGCTGAACATTATGAAAAACATCATAGCCTTGGTATTGACGATGCTGTATTTGCTGAAGCGATAAAATTGGCAAAACGTTTTATTAAAGACAGAAAATTACCCGATTCTGCAATTGATCTGTTAGACCGTACACTGGCTGTAAGCAGGATGATGACCGATACGGCATCGCAGGATGTAGAAAAATTCACCGCTAAATTAAGTGAGATAAAAGCCGATGCAACTGATGAAGAATTCAGGTGGTTGTATCATGAAGCTCAAACAGGTTTCAGTCCTGTACTGTTGGCCAGACATAATGAAGAAAAAGAATTTAATAAGATAATTGATCAGGCCGAAATGCGTGGATATTTAACTACTATGTTTGAAAGCCTTACGGTAATTGCATCAACGGAAAAAAAACAAATTGATACAACCGACCTCAGTGCGGTGGTGGCAAATATAACGGGCATTCCACTTGGTAAAATTCAAACCAAAGAACAACAGCGGCTGGTAACTATGGAAGATCACCTGCGCCAGCGTGTAATAGGGCAGGACCATGCATTAAAAACAGTTTCGGATGCTATCCTGGAATCACGATCAGGCCTGAACAAAGCAGGTCAACCTATTGCATCATTCTTTTTCCTTGGGCCAACCGGCACCGGTAAAACAGAATTGGCAAAATCACTGGCCGAATTTCTTTTCCAGGATGAAAATTCTATCATCCGTTTCGATATGTCGGAATTTAAAGAAGAACATTCTGCGGCTTTATTGTACGGAGCACCTCCGGGTTATGTAGGTTACGAAGAAGGAGGCATGTTGGTAAATAAAATCAGGCAGCAACCCTATGCAATAGTTTTGTTTGATGAAATAGAAAAAGCGCATCCTTCAGTCTTTGATATTTTTCTTCAGATTTTAGATGAAGGAAAAATGCACGACAGGCTGGGAAAGGAGGGCGATTTTTCGAATGCAGTAATTCTCTTTACATCCAATATCGGCTCCGAACATATCATTGAAACTTTCAACAAAGGCGATATTCCCAAATCGGAAGATATGCTGGATATCATGAGCCGATATTTCCGCCCCGAGTTTTTAGCAAGGGTTACCGAAATTGTACCTTTTGCACCGGTAAGTATCGAAAATGTTGTCCGCATTTTTAATATTCATTTAAAACCTTTGGTTAAGCAACTCGAGCAGCAGGGTATAACGCTGAATGTTACTAAAGAAGCTGCAGAACACCTGGCACATCTGGGTTTTACCCCAAAATACGGAGTGCGGCCATTGAAAGGTGTTATCCGTACTTCGTTACGTAAACCATTAAGTCGTATGATCATCAACAGCGAAATAAAAAAAGGCTCAGTTGTGAATGCAGAACTAAATGAAAAAAATCAATTAACTTGGAAAATTCTATAAAAAAAGAAGTATATTTATTTTACTAAAACTTAATGTATGGCAGATAATTATGGTATTGGCGGAAACGAAGTAAAAACAGATGCCAGCGAGGCATTTGCAGACATCCCGCAGAACAGAACTTTGATGGCAGAAAAATTGACCAAAGACACCCCGGTTAAGCCTGAAATTGTTCATGGAATACAAACGGTTGAACAGGTTTTTGAACATTATAAACCTGAGGTTGCCATTGATTTTGAAGATGCAGATGGTACGACCAAAAAAGAAACGCTCAATTTCAAAAACCTGGGAGATTTTGGTGTAAAAGGTATTACAGAACAAAGTGAATTTTTAAAAGACAATGCTTCACAAAAAGAAGAATATCTTAAAATCATCAAGCAACTTAAATCAAATAAGATATTAAAATCTGCATTATCTGATGCCGATGCAAAAAAAGCATTGCTGGATGCCATTCAGGGAATGGTTGCCGAATTGAATAATAATAAGTAACCCGATATTTGACGGATTTTTAATCTAAAGCTTTTAAAAATGTCATTCCTTGCTAAACTTTATTTAGATTATGTTGAGGAAACCGGTGAGTCAGGTACAGAGTTTAATATACTGACTGCAGAATATTCATTAAACCGGCCAATTGATCTTCACAACCGGCCAAATGGGCGTTTGCGTGGAGGGATCATTGAAATTACTACTGAGTCGCAATATTCAAATGATCTAATAGGCTGGGTTACTAATAATGAACTCAAAAACGGCCTTCTTGAATTCAATCGCAGGGACTCAGGCAGCAGAAGTCAAAGAAATATTGTTTTTAAAAATGCTTATTGCATTTATATTAAAGAAATGTTTACATCTGTTGGTTCAAGTCCGATGATCACAAAAATTACCATATCGGCTCATGAAATGAGAGTTATGGGAGAGGCGGCTGTAGTTAATACATGGGCAGGTGTTGAAGCATCAGAATCTTCATCAGGTAGCAGCGAAAGTTCAGGTACAACTACTTCCACTACCACAGGTACTGAAGAAAATACGATAACCTTTGATGAATAATTAAACTAATTAATTCAATAAAAAAGATAAAATAAAAACTATATGGCGGATAACATGGAACAGCAATCAGCACCACAACAGGAAATTCAGCAGGAAAGGCCCGAGATAAAAAACCCACTCGAGTTTTTAAAGGCAAGCAGCGAAAAACTGGCTAAGTTTGGCGGGTTCGACCTTATCGAATCAACTATTGAAGGCACACAAAACCTTAGTCCTGAAAGAAAGGCAAGAAGGAATATTTTTCTTACTGAGCAACAGAAGAAAGCCGAGAGGGATTCCCTGAAAAAGGCATTGCTGGTTTGGGCAAAAGTGCTTGAGAGCAGCAACGAAATTTCCGACATGGTAAACATGGCCGAAGAAAAAGCTGCCAGCAGCCAGAAAGTACTGGAGCAAAACCTGGCCAAAGCTGTTGAAGAATCAAAAGACCTGGAACGTTCTTACCGCAATGTAGCCCTGTTCTTTAAAAATACAGAGTCAGATAAATTAAAGAATGTTTCTTTTATCAATTGCGAACTCGACCAGATGAAAGACCTGGACAATACCCGATTTATTGATTCTGTAAATGAAGAATTAAAAATGAATTTCGACAGGCTTGACCTGCGGAATAATTACAGCATCATGGTATTACCTGGTTATCTCGGATCGAATAAAGTTGTAGAAAAATGGGCCAAGATAGCACATGAACACAAAGTAATGCTGGTTACCGATTTTGAACATTTAGATGCACCCGACGATGTGATGGAAATGTTTGAAATGGCTAATCTAACTTCAGGGGATAAATTTAAATCGAATGTGATGATGACCTGCAACTGGCTGGTAGGCCGTGGCAAATTTGCAGAACTGGGAGAGGAAGATGACCTGTATGTGCCGCCATCAGGGGCTTTGGCCGGAAAGGTTTACCGTACATTGATGAGCCAGGTTACTGCCGGTAAAAAATTCGGCAGCATGAATGAAGTAGACGGCGTTAAATTCCAGTTGAAGAAAAGCGAAATTGCCAATATAGAAAAAATGGGATTGGTTCCCATGGTGAATGAGTATGGAAAAGTGATGGCTTTCTCTGCCAAAACATTATTCAATGGCGATAATCTTGGGTTGCAAACCTATTCTGTTGTACGTGTGTTTGATTATGTAACTAAAGTGATGATGGACTTCTTAAACCGCAGGGCTTTCGAAAACTTTAATGCAAATACCCGTAAGGACCTGATGAGCCAGATCGTTAAATTCCTTGACAGCATCACCGGCCCTGATAAGTTAATTGAAGATTTCACTATCCGTCGTTTTGAGCAGGATCCTGTGCAAAAAGATAAAATACATTTAGACATTCACATGAAACCATATTTCCCTGCCAAAAACTTTATGATAAAGATGGAAGGACAGAAAGGAGATGACGGTACAGCATGGGATACAGAATACGATCAACAATAAATTTGTTTTGTTAACAATAGTGTTCAGCATCATCGCCCCAACAAATTCACACCATGTTGGGGCTTTTTATTAAGTCTGAATAGTAGGAATCTGTGAACGATTACAACTTGCAACCTTGCAAAAACTAAAAGAATATCTACAGCCCATTTTAATAAGCATAGTTCCTGCCGGGCTTGTGATATTACATTTTGTTGATCTGGTAGATTTGGCAAAGCAGTAAAGGAAGCTATCCATTCGGGAGTGAATTTGTGTCTGAATATTCAATTTACAGTTCCGAAAAATTGTATGTGAGCTTTACCATTTTCTCTATAATTATTTTACTGCTGGCTATTTATTTTACCTTCAGGCTTAACAAAATCATGTGTTTAATTTTCTATTCCATAAGCCTTATTTTGTTTTTATATCCGATTATTACAGCAAGCCGTTAATCAATCTGTGGATTTATCCTTAACGATTATATACTGTTTTACAACTCATTAATTCTTATTTTTGAATAAACACTTTATTTTGTTCACTTAAAAGTTTTATGAAGACTATGGCTAATATTTTAATTATTGATGACGAAAAAGCGATCCGCAAAACCCTCTCTGAAATTCTCAGTTACGAAGGTTATAAAATTGATGAAGCCAGTGATGGCGAAGAGGGCCTTAAAAAGTTTACAGATAAAACTTACGATGTAGTACTCTGCGATATTAAGATGCCCAAACTGGATGGGATTGAATTTCTTGATAGGTCTAAATTGGTGAATCCTGATGTACCCATCATCATGATCAGTGGACATGGTAATGTAGATACAGCTGTTGAGGCCGTTAAAAAAGGCGCTTATGATTATATCAGTAAGCCACCCGACCTGAACCGCTTACTCATTACTTTACGTAATGCGCTTGATAAGCAAAGCCTGGTTACCGAAACCAAAGTGCTGAAACGTAAGGTGAATAAAGCTTTGGAAATGGTTGGCGACAGCGGACCCATCAATAAAATAAAAGACACGATAGAAAAAGTGGCACCAACCGATGCCCGTGTTTTAATAACCGGAGAGAACGGTGTGGGTAAGGAATTGGTTGCCCGGTGGATACATGAAAAAAGCAACCGCAATGCCGGACCGATGGTGGAAGTGAACTGTGCAGCCATACCCGGTGAACTGATAGAGAGTGAATTGTTCGGCCATGAAAAAGGTTCATTTACATCTGCCATAAAACAGCGCATCGGCAAATTTGAAACTGCCAGCGGCGGCACTTTATTTTTAGATGAGATAGGTGATATGAGTTTGAATGCACAGGCAAAAGTATTGCGTGCCCTGCAGGAAGGTAAGATAACAAGAGTGGGTGCTGATAAGGATATTTCTGTTGATGTAAGGGTGGTTGCCGCTACCAATAAGGACCTGCTTAAAGAAGTGGATGAGAAAAATTTCAGACTCGATCTGTATCACCGCCTCGGTGTTATCATTATTCATGTGCCTTCTTTAAACGAACGAAGAGATGATGTGCCATCGCTGGTTGAACACTTTCTGGATATTGTAGCTACAGATTACGGTCAGCCAAAAAAAGAAGTGGATGAAAAAGCTATGGAGGCTTTAAAGAATTATAACTGGACCGGTAATATCCGTGAATTAAGAAACGTGGTGGAAAGGCTTATCATTTTATCTGGCAAAACCATAACACTGGAAGATGTAGAGAATTATGTGTTGCCAAGGAAGTAGGGAGTTATGAGTTATGAGTAGCAGTATATAAAAGTATGAATCATTTTGATAAGTGAAGGGGTATGAAAACTATTTATTGCATAAGCGGATTGGGTGCAGATGAAAGGGCATTTTCAAAACTGTCTATAAGAGGATATGAACTTAAGGTTATACATTGGTTACTGCCTGAGGCTGATGAAACCCTGCAGGCATACGCTGTTCGGATGCGCTCTGGTATAAAAGAAGAGAACCCGATATTAATGGGACTTTCATTTGGCGGTATGGTTTGTACCGAAATTGCAAAGCAAATACCTGTAGAAAAAATTATCCTGATATCAAGCATTAAATCTTATAGAGAATTGCCTTTTTGGATGAAGGCAGTGGCAAGACTGAAACTCAATAAAATAGTTCCGCTTAAATCAAGCAAGCTTACCCAGCCTATCCAGAACAGGATGCTGGGTGTTGAAACAGCAGAGGAAAAAACTTTAGTAGCATCATTCCGCAGGGAAGTGGACCTGCCTTATACCAACTGGGCAGTTCACCAGGCCATCAACTGGAAAAATGACTGGCAACATCCTGATACCTGTCATATTCACGGCGATAATGACCACATGTTTCCCATTAAATATATTAAGCCCACATACACTATAAAAAATGGCGGTCATTTTATGATCATGAACCGTGCTGATGAAGTGAGCAGTTATATTAATGCTGCATTGCAGTGTAGTTAATATCATTCTGTTAAACATTTCAAAACATTTTTTAACGGAAACATTGTCAAACCGTTAATTATGGTACATTTGGCACTATTAAAATTTTAACGCATGAGTATAGGCTGGATAGTTTTTATTATTGGCGCATTAGGCTGGCATATTGGTATGTACGGTATGTTTAAAAAAACAGGAATGGAGGGCTGGAAAGCATTAGTGCCTTTTTACAATACCTGGTGCATGGTTGAAAAGATGGAATTGAAAAAGTATTGGTTTTTTTTACAATTGATTCCCATTGCCGGCCAGTTTGTTACTATGTGGATCTGTATAAAATTTGTTGAACACTTCGGCCGCTTTGGATTCTGGCATCATGCGGCAGCGGTCTTTTTACCGTTGTTTTATTTTCCTTACCTCGGCTATTCTAAGAACGAGCGTTATGCCGGTATTGCGGTGGTTAAAAATTATAAGAAATCAAGTATCAGGGAGTGGATTGATGCAGCAGCATTTGCGATTGTTGCAGCAACTTTAATACGCACTTTTGTTTTTGAGGCTTACACCATTCCAACACCTTCCATGGAAAAAACTTTGCTGGTGAATGATTTTCTGTTTGTAAGCAAATCAACCTACGGCCCAAGGATACCCAATACGCCGATTGCCATGCCCTTTGTACATCATACCATTCCGGGTTTAAATGTAAAATCTTATGTGGAGTGGATACATATACCTTATACAAGGTGGTTTGCCAGCCCGGTTAAAAGAAACGATGCCGTTGTTTTTAATTTCCCTGTAAATGATACCTTGATAAATGATGAAGTGAATTTTGGCAGCCGCACTACTTATTATGACGCGGTACGACAATTAGGCCGGGACAGGGTTTGGCAGGATTATGGTGATCTTATTATTACCCGTCCGGTTGATAAAAGAGAGAACTTTATTAAACGCTGCGTTGGTATTGCAGGCGATTCTATTCAGATCATTAACGGGAAACTGCATGTTAATGGTAAGCCTGAAGATTATTTTCCTCAATCAGAACGTTATTATCTACTGAAGATACCTGATGGAATTTATCTTACTGAAGAATTGTTAAGTGAACTTGGAATAAATGTACGTGTGTCGCAGGAAGATCTAAAGCCAACAAACAAACCAAACCTGTTCCAGGTAAATATCACCAATGAAGAAAAGAAAAACTTAAAATTACCTGCAGGTTATGAACTGACTGATTTTATTTTTGATCACCGGAACGACCTCTTCCCGTATTTTGATGATAGCACAGGAAAAACATGGTCGGCAGATAATTTCGGGCCGTTATGGATACCTAAGAAAAACGCCAGCATACAATTAACACATGATAATGAAATCCGCTACAGGCGTTGTATTGAAGTATATGAAGGTAATAAATTTGAAAACAGGGGAGGAAAATATTTCATTAACGGCGTGGAAGCAACAAGCTATACATTTAAGATGGATTATTACTGGCTGATGGGAGATAATCGCCATAATTCGCTCGACAGCCGTTACTGGGGATTTGTGCCCGAAGATCATGTGGTTGGTAAAGCATCGCTGATCTGGTTCAGTTACGAAAACGGGCCACGTTGGAAACGCCTGTTCCGCTGGATTAAATAATTTGGTCTGGTTTGTTTTTTTAGAATTAACTTTAAAATATAAAATGATCCTCTCTGTTAAAGCAGGGAGGATTTTTTATCTGGATAAAATAACATTAAATTTAGGCCATGAATAAAGAACTGTACCAGTTTGCTTATGAAGTTTATAATTCAGTTGAAGATCTGAATGAACAGGATGCCTGGCTGGTGAACGAAGCCAGAGAAGTTACAGCCAATGCTTATGCACCTTATTCAAACTTTAATGTAGGTGCTGTTGCAAAACTTGCTAATGGAGAAATTGTAGCAGGTACCAATCAGGAGAACGCTTCTTATCCGGTAGGCATTTGTGCCGAAAGGGTTTTACTGGCGTCTGCAGCTTCTTTGTATCCAAATATTGCTATTGATACTATAGCTATCAGCTATCATAATATTAATGGTGTAAGCAGTCATCCTATATCGCCCTGCGGCATGTGCAGACAAAGTCTTGTTGAATATGAGGAAAGGGTAAAGCAGCCGATACGGCTTATCCTGAGTGGGATGGATGGAAAGGTTATTGTTGTTGAAAAAGCCAATCTATTGTTACCGCTTTCATTTGGAAGTATTGACTTAAAATAGAGTCTGCACGCCATTTGCGACCTTACCTTCATGCTCCAGCAGCCATTTTTTACGCCACAAATCACCACCATAACCTACTAAATCGCCATTGCTTCCTATAACACGGTGGCAGGGAACAATGATACTGATGCTGTTATTGCCATTTGCAGTTCCTACAGCACGTATGGCTTTTATATTTCCAATGCGTTTGCTTAATTCCATATAACTGATTGTTCGTCCGTAAGGAATGTTACAAAGCGCTGCCCAAACGGTTTGCTGAAACTCGGTACCAACCTGCGACATGTGAATTGAAAATTCGGTTCTTGTTCCTGCAAAATATTCATCAAGCTGTTTAGTGCATGATTTTATTACCGGCGATTTTGGTTTGATAAAACTGAGACTAGTTTCATCAATTTTTGCACCTTTCCATGAGTTTACAAACAAAATATCGGATATGGCGCTGCCAGTGCTTCTTATTTCAAGTGCACCAAGTGGCGATTGATAATATACAATTTCGATGTTCATTGTTGCTATCTCAATTTACTTAATTTCTTAACCCTTGATAAAAATACTTTTAAAGTATGGGGATATATTTTGTAAAGTTTGGGGGAGAGGGAAGCCGTAATCTTTTACCTATGCTTTAGGGGTGGAAGTTTCTTTGTTAGAAATCATCCAATCTTAGTTCCATTCTTAACCTGTAATGAAGGTTGCAGTAAAACCACATCATTGTTTTCGTTGTAAACTCCTAATACCAGGCACTCACTGAAAAAATTGCCTATTTGTTTTACCGGAAAATTTACTACCGCAATAACCTGCTTGCTTATCAATCCTTCTTTCTCATATAACGCAGTTATTTGTGCCGATGATCTTTTAATACCCAGTTCACCAAAATCAATTGTTAACTGGTAGGCAGGTTTTCTGGCGCCGGGAAAATCATTTACTTCCAGGATTGTTCCTGTTCGGATATCTATTTTTTCAAAATCATCCCAGCTGATCATAAGTTTTCAACTTTTATAACTGCATCTAAATTCAGCCGGCCATAAATATGCGGAAACTCTTCATTTATTGAAGGGGCCAATTCATATTTTAATAGCGCTGTTAATTTTGTTTCATCAATATGCAATAATCTTAAATTGCTTTGACCACCGTAATACCTTTCTAAAACTCCTGGTACCTGTTCCTGTTTGCTGGCATGTATAAAACCTTCCAGTGGCAATGAGTCAGCCTCATAAAAGCCTTGCTGCAGTGCATGCTGCCAGTTTAATTCCGTCACTACGTGGTAGATCATTGGTCTAAAAGATTAGCCAGTAAAAGCAGTTCATCCATTTTGTAACGATTCCGGTCATTATCAAAACATTTACTCAGCTCTTCCAATAAATACTGAATAACACGTTTATTATTTAACTGCCGGAAATAGGATGCAACCGGCGGAACAGAAATGCGTTTAAAATATGCTTCCACATCCTGGTGGCTGTACATCTGGCCATTCAAAGGATCGATAAAGAAATTTATTTTTTCAGATGCATGCCCAACCGGGTTGAGCAAATCATGTTGTGGATCAACATATGCCAGTATGAACTGCCTCGGAATATTCACAGCCCTTACAGGAATATCAAGTAATTCGCAAAGGGCGATATAGATAATGCCATTGCTGAGGGCATTTCCTTTTTTAGCTTCAAGCGTTTTATTGATCAGGTAATCATCTGGATTATTATAAGCAAACTCAACACCTTTTTGTTTGTAATAATTGTAGAATATACTGGTAACAATATTTATCTGTTCAATAGGGGTGAGGTAATTATTCAGTTCGAGCCAGGTATTACGGCGCAGTTTTTCAATCTCCTGATACACTTTGGTTGTGTCCAGGTCTGGATAATGATAACGGGCTACAAGTAATGCGCCTTCCAGCAGATCGCCTTCATTGGCAGCCCATTCGGTAAAATCATCAGTAAGATCCCGGAAATGTAAACGATGGATCAGTAATTCAATCCGCTCCTGTATCTCTTCATTGCTTGTATTTTCCCAAAGGCTTTCCAGGTTTGGGATAATATCTTTCCCGAATGAAACTATTTTTTCGCTTACTGTGCTGTAAACATCTTCATCAGGATCATCAATTAAATGCAGTAAAGCCGTTATTTCCTTGTTTTCTTTCAAGTCTGTGATTTTATTTTAAATGAATGTCGGAAAATGAAAGCTATTTAAGAAGTTAAAATTTTCCACACCTGTTATAAAATAAAACTACAAAATTCAATATAAATTTTGTTGATTAAACTATATCAAAAAAAGTGCAAATAAAATCCTGATTCCAAGTGCTTTCAGAATTATTATTTCTTCGTTGCCTTCGGTTCCAGGCCCATCACATGATTATAACCTTCAGTAAAATAAGCAATCATCAGCTTTTTGTTTTTTAAAAGCGTATCAGGCACCAGAACATAATCCCTCATTACTGCTCCATAGGATTTAAATATGGTAGCCTTATGTTTTTCCCTAAATTTTTTTCCTGATTCTTTAGATAGCCTGATGCCTGTCTCTCCATCTTTATTTAATAAAGAAAACATATAACCATTGGCAGATGTGTAAGGCATAGTTTTGCCTTTGCGTTCAAAATCCGTACATGCAGCTATCAATTTATCATACTGTGCTAATTTATCTTTCCACATAGATAAAATGCTTTTATTTTTATGAGGTAATGATTACCCTTTTTCAATTTACTCATTTTCATTTATCATTCCTCCAAGTTTTTTACCGCCCAGTAAATGCAAATGCAGGTGAAAAACAGATTGTTCTGCATCTTCATTAGTATTGATAGCAAGCCGGTACCCGGTTTCGGCAATGCCGTTTTCTTTTGCCAGCTTTTTTGCTACAAGAATCATTTTCCCAAGTATCAGCGCATTGTCTTCGGTTGCATCATTAATGGTATAAATTTCTTTTTTAGGTACAATCAGCAAATGCACCGGTGCCTGCTTTTTTAAAGGCACAAAGGCAATAATCGCACTGTCTTCATAAACAATAGTGGCAGGTAATTCCCTGTTTATTATTTTGGTAAAAACAGAACCTTTTTCAATTTTTACAGCTTTCTCTTTTTGATATTCAGAAGGCTGACTCCATACAGCAGAAACTGTTGAAAAGAACACAACAGCCAGAAGTAACAGAATTTTCATGTTAACAGGTTTTATTTAATAATTATTTTTTCAATACTGCCACAGGAATCTCATATCCGACTGGATAATTTTTTAAAGAGTAATCAGTCTTCACTTTTTTCCAGTTGAATAAACAAGTCATGCATTTCAGCCCTAAGTGCCGGATATTTATCTTAAAGCTCCAGAAAGTCTAACCATGCCTGCCTTTGTTTTCATTAATCATCAGTTTTTAACAGTTGGTCTGCAAAGTGCTAATAAAAAAGAGCATTGCATTTAATAAAGTTAATATTTACTTTTAGGTTTTACAGTTTTCCAAAAAAGCTAAATTAAAAATATATGGCAAAGATTATTGTACTGAGCGGTCATGGTTCATGGGAAATGAAAGATGGCTACACAACATTGCCACGTGGATGCAGTATAAAATTTTACACCTGTAATATGAAGACACTGAGCGATGGACTTGGTGGAGATATTGACAGGGGTATGGTAGCGGGATTGGAGCCTGATCAGGAAGCGGGCCCGTTTTCAACTGTGCCCAATATGCGGTTGTATCCTCCGGCAGGTTTGAATATAAGGGTGCCTGGAAGTAATTGGAATACTGTGGAATTGAGAAGTGCGGTGCCTAACAGTACTAAAAACCTGCAGGTAAAAATTGCCAGTGCTTATCCTGGTGGAGGTGATTTGAAAACCATTCTAAAAATGTTGAATCCGGCAATAATGGGCCAGGAGGTTACAATATTATGGGCCGCCTGCCGTGCCATTGGGTTGAAAAGTACCTGTAAAGACATTGGAGTGAATGCTATGCAACGATGATAATACAGATTTGGCTCTTTGAGCTTATCATCATCTACTTGCATTTCCGATAGCTTCTGACAGTTTTGTATATAATTCCTGATCAGCTTCCGGCTTCAGGTATTTGTTCAATGTACTTTCGGCTTCAGTAAAATTTCTTTCAATAATCAGTATTTCAATTAATCGTTCAAGATCCCTGTTTTTTGTAAAAGATGCAAAATTAAAAGCAAGCTGGTAAAACTGTTTGGCTTCTGTATATCGTTTATCGTAATAATAATAGTCTGCTACCGGATGAATCATATCCCGAAAACGATAGGGATTATACAATGCTGCTTTTCCGTAAAAATAAAATGAACTGTCTTTTCCACTCTCCTCAAGATTGTACAATTTTCCAAGGTTAAAACAGGTATAACTCAGGGTAGAATCAATTTCCAGTGCTTTTTTATAATAGCTGATGGCCATTTCGAATCTGGAAGGTGGTTCAAAATAAGTATTACCCATTTCGTTATAGAGTTCTTTATTATTACCAATACGGTCAAGTGCCGAGGTATAAACCTGGATAGCCTTATTCCTGTTTTTCTGTTTGCGGAAAAGCCTGGCCAGCGAAAAATAATTACTGCTGTTTGATGGATCTATATTGATAGCTTTTTGAAAATTTTCTATAGCAGCAGTAGTATCAGCTAATGTCTGCAGGTAATAGTTTCCCAGGTTGCGGAAACCATCTGCATTTTTTGGGTTTCTTGTTACACACTCAATTAAACTGTTAAGTCCGGTAAGGGTATCTCCCAGATATTCATAAAAATCTGCCAGTTTCTGGTAACCTAATGCAAAATTTGAATCAATATTTATCGCTGAAAGATAATTAATCCGGGCATTTTCGTAATAAGCTTTATAAGATTCACCTCCCTTAGGGTAAGATTTTAAAAAAACCAATTGGTGGTCGGCAAAATACGCCCTTGCATAGCTGTCATTTGGATTTAATTTTCTGGCCATTACAAAATCTTTCCGGGCCATATCCAGATCTGTCATGTTTATAATACTCATTCCGTTCTTTCCGGCATATCCACCTAAAATAAAATGAACAAGCCCACGGTTACGATATGCATCGCTGTTCAGGCTGTCTAATTCAATCGCTTTATTAAAAAAATAAAGGGCCGAATCGTATTTGTTTTCCGACATATAATAATTTCCAAGCCCGTTCAACGGATAAGGCCATTTGGGTGCGATGCCGGCTGCTTTCCAGAAATAGTTTTTACAGGAATCGTTGTCCATATCATTATATACCCATCCCTTCAGGAGGTATCCCGCAGGTGATGCCGGATCGGTGAGGATATAATTGTTGCACTGATCGAGTATAGAAGTTAACTTATTTGACTTATCCGCATATGCAGCCATCGTTTTCAGAAAATCATATTTCGGCAGGTAAGGCTTTGTTAATTCAGGTTCATGCTTTAAGAGATCAATAGCTTTCTCCATCATTTTTTTTGCCACTATATAATCTGTATTAACCAGGGTTTTAAGTTTGTGTAATTCATCTTCATCCATTCCGGCAAAAGAATTACTGACCGCATCGGCCTTTGCTTTAACAGGTTTTTTTTCCAGATCCAATATGTGTACGATTCCTTTACCACTGAGAAAAAGGTTGATTTTTTGCTGGCAGAAATTTATAAACCGGGTTGCAAGTGAATACCTGGCATCTTCGGTTATCTTACTGCCTGCCCATTTAGATTCCAGTATTTGATAAAAGGTTTCTGCCGAACCTGAACCCATCAGCATGTCATTTTTAAGGGCGTTATTAAACCGGTTATAAATATCTATTTGTACAGTATCTATATCTGCTAAACTAAAAACAGCTCTTTCACCTGCCCTTGTATTATTTACAGCGAAGAGATTTTCATCAGAACCGAGTTGCTGTATTTTTTTTGCATTTTCCCAGGCAGTATAGGTTGGCATATCAACATTAGAAATTGCTACAAGGTCTTTATCTGAACAACAATAGAAAGGTATCTGATCGGTTTTAAATTGGCTTTTTGCAATTTTCTTTACAAATATCTTAACGTAATTTCCAATCTCCGATAAGGAAACTTTTCCGTCATTATCTCCAAGTGTAGGGTCTTTATCAGCAGCCCCCGCAAGTCCATCAATCAGGTAATAAGTAAATAATCCATGCCCGTTTCCAATACTTTTATTTTCAATAGATACCTGGCCTGGCCCGGTTGAAAGTAAAATGATCTCACCCATTTTCTGTTCTGCAATGAAATTGTTGACAAAGTTCTGCTGACCATCAGTGCCACCCGGAAGCTCGTTGGTACGGCAGGCATCCATAATCAAAAATACTTCCACTCCTTTGGCAGTTTGTGGTTTTACAAAAAGCGTCTTTACATGTTGAAGGTCAATATTACCCGTACCCAGATAATTATGGTCGTCTTTGTTTGGTGCACAATCGTAGGGTAGAAAAAAATAAAGACCTCCTTCCATTGCGTCTCCATGTCCGGCGAAATAAATATAGAGGCGGTCACCTTTTTTAAGCTTTTTATTGCGGAGCCAGCTATAAGCCTTTACATTAAAATCGGCTGCTTTTGCACTGTCATTGATCAGCGACAGCACATTTTCAGGTTTTGCATTTCCTCCGGCCGGGGTAAATAAAAAATTTCGAAAAAGTAAAGCGTCAGCATCGGCATATTTAAGAGGATTAATACCAGGGTAAGTTGAAACCCCTGTAATGATGGCATATACATTTCCTTCCGCAGCACTGTCTTTCTTTTGCGAAGTAACCACAGTTCCTCTTGTTGCAGTTGTATCTTGTGCTACACAAAACGATACAGCATGTATAAACAACAGGAATAAAAATATGATTCTTTTCATTGCAGGTAATTATATCTTATTTTGTATTAGTAAACGTTTGTCAATTTCAGAAGGACTATGTTTTTAAAGGAGGGATTCAGCCTATTAAGTTAGCTATTATATTTCAGTTAGCAAACTCATATCAACATTATATTTCTTTACCAGGAGTAAAATTATAGACGATAATACAAACACAAGCGGAAATATACCAGTCCCGGTCCTGTTTATTTTCCGCATAAGCCGCATTATATTTATCTTAAATCAAACGTTTCGAAACAGTAATAATTAGGTAACGCTCCTGTAAATTGTTAACTTACGTTAGTTAACCTAAATGTTCCTAAACAACTGACTAATTGTATTTCACATGATCAGGCAATCTGCAAAATTATCATACCTGGCAATTTCTGGATTAACAATTTTAATTTTTATTGCCGGATGTACCGGTTCCAAAAAAGGATCTGCAATAAAAAATGAATCTCTGTCCATGCAAATCAAAGAAAAAAGGGATGTTGTTAAATTTGATACATTAAAAGATCAGGAAACGCCTACACTATTAACAAGGGGGCAAAATAAGGCCAGAGGAGTGGGTGTAACACCGGTCATCGGCATGGTGGTTTCTCTTGCAACCAATGCTGTAAAAAATGTAATATCCAATGAAAAGAAAAAATATTCAGCAGCCTATCAATTTGCTTTAACTGATTTATATTTTTACGATCAGTTATCAACAGAAGGGCCTTTTGATCCTGTTGGGATGCAGTTCAGCGGATTTAAACTGGTTAGAACTTTTATAAACAAAAACGGAGATATTGATACAGCTTTTACGGCAAGTATTGGCCTCGATAAATCTAATCCTTATGAAATACTTAATAATTCTGTATTCAGGTTACGGCTTGATGATTTAAACCTTAAATATACTAAGGCTAAAGTTTCGGCCACCGGAAAAAAAACGGTGAATATGGATATAGAAATCACTTTTCGTTCCTCGTATGTCAATCAACAGGCAGTTTTATTTGATAATGTTGCCCTCGGTAAATTCTACATTTTTTTAAGAGATGCACCATTGGATACAGCTGCTGAAGGTTATAAAGCTTATTATGAAAATCTGAAAGGTACAATGCTTACCGGCAGATCTTTTTTAGTGCCCCGTTCTTTTGGTTATCATATGGAGGATGGTGAGCCTAAATCAGGCTACAGCCAGGGTGCATATACAATAACTGTTGAAGTTAAAGAAAGTACTAAAAATTTTTTTATAACAAAAGTGATTTCGGATAATACCAATATCATTGATGTTTACAAGGACAGGGCATTACAATTCATAGATAAGAAACTGCCTGAATCATTACAATAAACACAAGCTCTAATAAACCGGAAATTATAATTTACATGTTATGAGTATCAGAAAAATATTGTTGACTGTATTTTTTATCTGCCTGTCAAATTTTTTATATGCTCAAACAAAACATGCTTTAATTGTTGCAATAGGAAATTACCCAAAGCCCGAAATAAATAACTGGGATATCATTAATTCGGTCCACGATGTACCATTGATAAAGAATGCTTTGTTGTTAAGCCAGCAATTCAGCGAAAAGAATATTCAGGTGCTCCTGGATTCTGCTGCAAATAAAAATGGAATCCTTGGAGCCATAGATAAACTTTATGGATCTGTGAATAAGGGAGATATTGTAGTAATACATTTTTCAAGTCATGGGCAGCAACTGGAGGATGATAACGGCGATGAGATTGACGGTTTGGATGAGGCCATTGTACCATATGGGGCTGTATACAACCCCGACACGGATAAAGCAGTTGAGATATCGAAAGGTTACATAAGGGATGACCTGTTTGGAGAAAAGATCAACCAGTTGCGAAATAAGCTAGGCAAGGACGGCGATGTATTGATTATTCTTGATGCCTGTCATTCAGGTTCTGGAACAAGAGGGGCCATAACAGCTAAAGTGAGAGGAGGGAACGCCCCAATGGTTAGCAACAGATTTAATGTGACTAAATTTTCAGTAGCTGATTCTGCAGGTGTTTTCAAAGAAAGTACCGAAACAAAACTAAATGCTGATGCAGCATCCATGGCACTTATTTCGGCGGCGCAGGCCAGGGAACTCAATTACGAATGCGAAGATGATAATTTCAATCCCGTGGGTTCACTTTCATATTCATTCAGCAAAGCCATTTCGTCTTTAAACGGAAAAGATGTGACATACCGTGGACTTTTTGCACTAATCCAGAATATAATGAGTATTAAGGCACCCAAACAAAAACCGGTGCTGGAAGGTGATGCTATTGATCGTGTACTTTTTGGTGGCAGGTATGTTAATCAGGAACCGTATTTTTCGGTTAATAAAAAAAACAGCCAGGATACCCTCATTGAACTTAATGGCGGATTCGTTTCTGGAATTACTAATGGTTCAATAATCAGTTTCTATGAGGCAACAACTACCAGTACTGCAGGTAAAACGGCTATTGTTACCGGCAAGGTAGTTCGCTCTGCTTCTTATACAGCAACTGTAAAACCCGACAGCCTTGTTAAGGGTTTGGCAAAAATGAATGCCTGGGCATTTGTAACTGAACTGGCTTATGGTACACAAAAGCTTAAACTGCTGATAAAGGGAAATAATGCATTTGCTAAAATGTTGCAGGACAGTTTAAACAATTTTCAATTAATTGAGTTTAATGCTGACTGCGATCTTTTCCTGGATACCGCTGGTTCTCTAAATAAATGGGCGTTGAAATATCCCAACTCAAATACTGTTTTTGAGGAAGGTTTTGTTTTTGGCCAGGGCGGTAATATGTCGGATTTAAAAGATGCCCTGAAGAGATATGACCGGTTCCGTTATTTGAAGGGGTTGATGTTTACTGAACCTGGGCTTTCGGCAAAAGTAGACCTGGTATTTATTGATGAAAAGGGTAATATAGACAGTGCGAAAATAAAATCGAGAACCAACCTGGGCCGTCTTGAACTCAGAAAAAATGACGACGTTTATCTGAGAATTATCAATACAGGCAGCAAGAATTTTTATATCAATATTGTGGATATTCAGCCCGATGGGAAAATAAACCCCATTCTGCCGAATAAAAATGTAAAGAAGAAAAACGGTAATCCTTCTCCGGTAAAGGCTGAAGATTGCCTGATAAAGATTGCTGATACGGTTTTGCTTAGTGACCTGGCAATTAATATACAAGAGCCCTTTGGTGAAGAGACTTTTAAAGTTTTTCTATCCTCAACTATCCTTGATCTGGAAGATGTTTTGACAACATCTGACGAACGTGAAGCAGTTGGAAAAAGGGGAGTGCTAAACGGGCTTGAGAAAATTTTTGTCAATTCGAACATTAATACTGTTGGAAAAAGGGGAGGTGCAGTTACAAATGTAAGCACCGATCGGAATGGGACAATCTTTTCAATTAATTTTTTAATTGCATCTCAAAAATGATCACAGGGTTTTAAACCTGAAATTGCTTTTGCGGCTACTGCTGACTGAAATGTTACCATCATTTCATACGTTTATAGCCCGTGCTAAAGCCCTGGAGCAGGGCTTGCCCGGGAAATTTTTAGTTTACAATGATGCATTCTCACCCGGAGTCTGAAAATAAATGTGAAAAATTCTGAAAAAAAGTATAAATTACTTTTGAAAAAATATTTTCTAAAACTAACTTAACCTGAATTTATGCAACAGATTATTAAGAAATTTACCCCAGTTCATTTAGCAGCCACCATTTTACTTGCTGCTGTGCTGTTTATTGGATGTAACAGCGGTGATTCGGCAACTGAAGAAAAAGCTGCTGAGCCTGCACCTGTTGAAAATGTAACACCCACACCAGCACCGGATACTTTACCTACAGTGGATTCAGGCGCTACAACCAGGCCAGAGACCATAAAGAATTAAATCTTATTATCAAGGCATGGCAAATAAATGAGTAGAAAACATTCAGGCCATTATTTTATGACTATCCGGTTTCCCGGAAAGGCAGTAATCTATTTAATTATACTTTGTAGTTTTCTCAGTGTTAAAGCTCAATCTCAATCTTTTTTTTACCTGGAGAATGAGTTTTCAATTAAGGGCAAACCTGCCTTGACCTATAGTACTTTCTTAGTCATCGAATCTGATGGTTCTGTAGTTGCGAGGATCAGGTATACTGACCCTGCCACTGCAGATAACCGGTTGCTTGAGCTTAAATTTGTGGATTCACCTGATTCAGGATTACAAGCTGACGGCAACCGTAGATACCTTTTATCTTATGGTAACCCTGTACTGATTTCAAAGACAGGTGATTCTGGTTTTTTGGTACCCAGGTTTATTTTTAAAAAGCAGGAAGACAGCCTGGGATCGTTTTATGTGCCTGCTACCATGGAAATAGAAACAGATAAAGGTATCTGGATTCCTACTGTAACAGTCAGGAACGAAGAGAAGACTTACAAGGAAGTAAAACGGTTCAAAGACACGTTACAGTTTTTTTATAACGAGGAGGAACCGTTGTATAAATACTTTGTCGAAAGTAAAGAGCGTGGTCCTGCAGCTATACGAACCGAAAAAATGTTTTTGATAGTTGTAGCCAACAGCCTGGATTCCTCCATTGGGGTCACCTCAAAAAAAGATTTCGATAAAATTATAAAGACCTATACCAGAATTGCTAAAGACCTGGGTATTAAAACTATCATTCCGCAATATATTGAAGGTAATGATTTCAGTAAAAAAGCTGTACAGGATGCATTGAAAAATATTAAGCCTTCTCCAATTGATATTGTAATTTTTTATTACAGCGGACATGGTTTCAGGTACACAGATGATAACAGCAAATATCCCAGGATGTCTTTCAGAACTAAAAAAAATCCGGGCCGGATTGATAATAACCTAAGTGTTGAAAAAGTTTACGACGAGTTGTTAAGTAAAAAGGCAAAAGTTACCATAGTAATGAGTGATTGCTGCAACGAAGAAGTAGGTGCCACACCTGCAGTAGGCAGGGAACCCTTGAAACCCAGGGGCGAAATATTTGGATCACTGAATGTTGAAAATGCGGAAAGACTTTTCTTTCCTTTAAACCAGTCATCCATTATTATTGGTACTGCTGATGTTAAACAACTCGCTACCGGGAATCCTAAGCTTGGAGGTTTTTATACTCATTATTTTTTAGCTGAACTTACTCAGAGCTTATATGGATTTGATGGAGAAAATCCCGGTTGGTCCGGTATAATATCAGCAGCGGGTAAAAAAGCCACCTGGCAGGCGTTATCAGCGATTTGCGAAAAGAGTCCAAATTCCCGATGTCAACAATCAGCGATCTTCAGTGTGGTTCCCCCTTTATAAAAGATATCATTAGCTTATAAATTCATATCCGGGTTTTCAATATCAGCCGACAAAGAATCTTTTTTATGTGGCTTTGGTGCTTTGATTTTATGAGCATCCATTTTCTTAATACCGCTCAGTGTTTCTACACAGTTATCTACTATTTCCTTAGTAGTCCGCTCAATGTATTCGCTTTTTTTAAATTGCAGTACATTTTTATCCATGTCTTCTGCTGTCCAGCCACGGCTCCAGCCGAGAAAACTGAATGGTGGAAATGTAAAACCCAGGTCGGTAAAGAAGCACATTAATTGCCCCGCAACTGCCTGTATATTATCCTGTCCGCCGGTGATGATAAATGATGCCACTTTATTATTGATCAAAACTTTGTCTGCTATGGTAATCTGGTTCTGCACCGTGTTTAGCCGTTCAGCCATTTTATAATACAGTGAAGACGCATTGCCCCAGCGGATAGGTGTTGCCAGTAATACTACATCTGCCCATAAAACCATATCACGGTAAACCTGTGTCATGCCATCGTTTGCATCCATCTCGGTAATGCTGCATGGCCATGTACATGCATTCATGTGTTGCGAATAATAGCCTTCGCAGTTGCGGAATTGCAGCTCACGCAATTTGATCATCTTAGTAACTGCTCCATATTTTTCAACAGCATATTCCAAAGCATTCCCCAGTGCATTTTCTGATGTGCTGAACCTGCTCAGGTCATCATTCATGTTTGTGGTAGATATGCCCAGTATGTTTAATGAGGTTGGAGTGGTTTTGTATTTTAAATGTATCAGGTCGTCCAATACCGACAAGTCATGCTTAGCATGTCTGGCTTTAACAACAGGTTCATCACTTACGAGTATATCCTCTCCGTCAGTTTTTATTTCATAAACCGATTGTTGATCTTTAAAGTCAAGCGGAGCTTTTCCGGTTTCAATATTATACTCCCAGCCATGCCAGGGACAGGTAACATATAAACCATCATATTTCTTTTCCACACAACCCAGCCCCAGCGGCCCGCCTTTGTGTAAACAGGCATTTCCAATGGCCGTAACTTTTCCGTTGTAACGAAACAAAGCAACTTTCGAATTTTTTACTTTTACTATTTTACTGCTTCCTTCCTTAAGCTCAGACAACGTAGATACTTTAATGAAATTCATAACTGGCAGTTTTTATATTCTAAGCTAAATTAAATAAAGGGGATATTGAAATTTATAATGCATAGTATTCCATCAGGAGGATTGTTATTATTCCTTTAATTTGAATGCAATCTTTTACTGAACTTATATGCAGATATAAAATTGGAGAGATTATGCCTGCGTTTTAGTACGCTGGAAGCTATTTGTAAGGTATTTGCTTATCTGCCGGGTGGTATTTCGGTGTATTCACTTAAAGTTGGCTTATGCCATTGCTGTTAAAGCTGTGGCAGCTAACGGTTTTGCTGTACTGCTTTTGTTTTTTTTGATATATTTATGCAACAGGTATTTGCCGAGTTTCGATTCGATATATTTATAACTAACCAGTCCAAAACTGCAAAATAAAACAATGGCAAGCAGGCCTGCTAAAATATTGTATCCCTGCAGAACACCCGATAATTTGTTGATAAGCAACACCCCTGCGTTTTGATGAATGAGGTAGATAGAATATGAAGCAACCCCCAGTTTAGAAATAAATTTAGTTGATAAAAAAGATAAGTATTGGGGTTTGTAAATAAACAACAATAAAGTTGGGTACACAATGATGCAAAACAAAATTTCAATTTTATTTTGCATCAATACGGTTTGTAAAATAAGTACCAGTGTAAGCATGAGCAGCGATTTTTTATCGGCCTGGTTGCTGTATATCTCCAGTAAATAAATCCCTGCAAGGAACCACAGTGCATATTTTAAAAACAAAAAAATACCGACAAAGTTTTTAAGTTCAGCAAGCAGGTTTGTACCTGCCAGACTGCCAATCCAGCTATCGGGTGTAATGGCGTTAACCGAATGGTATAACAACACACCGGTTACAGCCAATATGGTAAAATTTTTAACAAATGTCTGTTTATTTATAAAATAGAGTATTGAAATAATAAAATAAAAACTAAGCTCTACCCATAACGACCAGTACGCACCGTCTATATATGAAAAGTTGGTGCCAAAACTGTTATTAATAAGATTGGGAGAAATAAAACTGTTTGATATGAGTAAGTTTTTAAACTCAGATGAAAACTGAAAAAACTCAGGTTTAACCAGATAAAAGATAAGAAAAGTGATAACTGAACATGTCAGCATGCCGGGTATCAGCCGGATAAAACGTTTTTTTATGAACTCCGAAAAACTATTGCAGTTTTTTAATGTGAGCGTTATCACAAATCCCGAAATAATAAAAAACAGTTCTACCCCGAGGTAACCAAAGCCAAAAATCCGATGGGTATCCATTTCATAAACATACAAATCGCCATAAAACCTGGAATAATAGTGAAATAACATGACCATGAGAATGGCCACCAGTCGCAGTCCGTCTAATATTTTTACCCTGTCGTTATTTGTGTTTAACATAAAAGATCACATAAGCTTATACTAAACGTACAATTACGTGCAGCTATTGCTTAAGAGTTGTAAAAAACATCCTCACAAATAAAAATTGAGATTAATCAGTTTTTTGTCAATGTTGTTATGCCAGCAGATTTAACAGCATGTTGATGGTTACCGGCACCGTTTCTTTGAGGGTTCCTTTTAATGCAAATACAGTAACGGAACCCTCCCTGACCTATAATCAAAAAGAAAAAGCAAAATGATTTATTATTCCTACAAACTAAATAACAGTGATTCCTTTTTTATCCTAAGATTTCCCTTAAAAACCTTACCCAGATATTCCATTCTGTCTTATTATTTTTACCTGTAAAAAAGTTCTCTACTTTGTCAAATGCATCTTCAATCAAAGCATCATGCAGCCACCTGATGGCAAACGCCCAGGTAAGTGTTGCTATAGCTTTAGTATTCATGATAATCGTATGCCTGATCACTGTTTTATGGTCGTTCAGTTTTATGATTTCAAATGCATGCGTTCCGTTAAATCCGGATGGATTTTGAAATTTAAATATTATTGTTCCGTTGTTATCATTATTAAGAACAGTATATCTTATCGGGCCATGTCCACCCGAAGCACCAACATTCAATCCATTTTCAAATTTCATCCGTGGCCACTTTTCATTTGGCCATATTTTATCATCCTTTGTAGCAAGTGTGGCAAATAATTCAAGTAACCTCTCCTTAGGTTGATATATTTCTCTTTGATGAACATTAACAACTTTCATTTAATTTATAATTATGCAGGAGTTTTAGGTATTAACGTACAAGAAAATAAATTTATTATTAGCAGCTCACCATTTCATTTATCAAGATAAGAGCAAAGGGAGAAGGACAAAATTTACGATAAACATCAAGCATTTATTCAATTTCTATTGCGCAGTTGTGTAATTTAGGAAGATCTATTCCTTTAACTGAAAGCTTTTTGTTCATTATACATTGTCCATTGTATTTCGTTTGTAGCTTTAAAAAATATGTATTCAGTCATCGGTACAAATTTTACCAACTGCACCAGTTTATACTTATCATTGGCAGATAAAGACTTTAAAACAGGCAGCATGGCGTCAGAATTCCCGGTATTCCACAGCCTCAGGGCTTGTTTATGATTGGTCCTTATCCTTTTTGCCATCACTTTCAGTTCGCCAAGTTTAACGCTGTATTGATTATCGCCAGCACCATTCTTTTTATTATGCGTATATATCTTTTTGTGTAAGCACTTTTTATTGCTTAAGCATTTTACTGAACCTGTATTGTTTAGTTTCTTTCCTTTTATGTAGGTCTAAATTACTTGCCAGATATGTGGTTACTAAAATTAATAAAAAAAACCGGTCACTCAAAGAGTGGCCGGTCATAATATTCAGTATTGGTTATTTATGGATTGTTGTTATTGTATTAGGAGTTTAATTGACTCTCCACCGGCATTAACAGTGTAAATTCCTTTAGCAAAACCACTTATATCCAACTGCTGCGTACCTGCGGCTAGTTGTTTATGCAATACCAACATTCCATTATTGTTATAGAGTGTTACAGTAGCAGCATTGGGCAACTCAAGTGTTACTTTATTATTACGTACCGGGTTGGGATAAATGAGCATCTGTTTGTCATTTGCTTTTAATCTTACATTTACAATCTTGCTCACAATGGTTTTTCCATTGATATCTCTTTCAACAACCCTGTAGCTATTAATACCCATTACAGGTGTTTTATGTGAAAAGGAATAATGTTGAACAGATGAACTGTTACCTGCTGCAATTACAATTCCTATATCGCTCCAGTTAATACCATTGATACTGTATTGTAGCACAAAATCTTTACTGTTTTGTTCTGTTGCAGTCTTCCATGTAATAACCGACTCACTATTTACCAGCATTGCATTTATATCTAAAAAACTTACTGCCAGTACACCAAATGCCAGGCTTATTTTACCATCTCCCGTTCCTAAAAACCTTACTGTATTTCCTTCTGTAATTGCTCCTTGTATACTTGTTGTCTCGTCTATCGATTCTGCCGACCAGTTAATACCGTCATTCGAATAGATTACATAAGCGTTATAGCCATTATTGATATCATTTACAACTCCTGCAAAACGCCCATTCGTATAAACAAATGCTCCATTTCCCCAATCACCACCAAGGCTTGATCCCGGCGGGGGAGAAGCAATAGTGCCTTTATTTGAAAATGAATTTGGATCGGTTACCGTTGCTGTTGAAACTGAGAAAAAATCAGTCTCTACACCCATGAAGTGATATTTTGTGCCATCCCAAACCACGTCATTAAAATAATAAACTGAGTAGGGTAAATTAGGAGTGATGTTTGTCCAGGTTGTACCATCTGCAGAATACATGATAATACCATTATAATTGATATTATCATATCCCATTGCAAAAAACTTTCCATTTACATATTTTACTTTAAAATAGTAATTGTCTTCTGTATTTACTGTAGTCCACGAGCTGCCTGTTGCAGAACTTGCAATTTGTGCAATGTAAGAAACGTTATCATAACCTACAGATACAAATTTATTATTGCCCCACGCCAGGTAAGTTTTCACATCTGTTGGTGTGGCTATTTGCAACCAGGTATTCCCATTATCGGTTGATTCTATTACACTATTTTGCCCAACTGCCAGGTATTTACTGCCGTCATAAGCAACGCCGTACAGTTCTTTTTGGTTTAATGGTGTCTTTTCTGTCCAGGTATTAAAATCCGGAGATGTAAATAAAGACCCATTGTTTGAACCTATCATCCCAACACCTACATAGCTTGTTCCGCTGGAAGCTACCGAATAATAATTACCTGTTGGATATTTGAATGTAATACCATCGTTAGAAGAAACTATACCTTCATTTCCGGTAATAAAATATTTGCCATTTAAAAAAGCAGATCCCTGTGGAACTATATATGCTGTTTTAGTAAGCAGGGTTAAATTTAATCCGGTAGTGGCTGTCCAAACTGATCCATAGCCTGAATAGTACTGACTGGATCCAAAGAAATAATATTTTGTGCCGTCATAAAAACCATTAAATATCTGGTTTGAGCTATTCCAAACACCAGGTGATGCATCCGGTAAAGTAAGTGTGATAGATGCAGTAGAATTGGTCCAGGTATTGGCGTCGGTAGAAGTATATACCTGATTGCCTGCAAAAAATGCAAAGAACCTGTCGTTAAGGTGCTGTACTCTGTTCAACAGGCCGGCATTAAGATTTTGGTATGTCCACGTACCCGAAGCACCGGTAGCTGATTTATACACATAACCACCACCTGCTAAGGGGCGGCTGCTAATTACCAGCATTCCTCCTCCATAAGTAATACTCAATAAATAATCTGTTGCCGGTCCGCCGGTTATAGTTTGCGTGGCCCAGGTAATACCATCTGTACTTTTTATTAACGTACGGTTATTACCGGTGGCATAAAAAGCACTGGCTAAATATTTTACATCGTAAAGTGTTTGTGCAGTAGTGGATGTTCTTACCGTCCAGTTGATACCGTTTGGCGATGTAAGTATAAGCCCGTTATATCCACAAACAACAAACACGCCATTTCCAAAACTAATGGCGGAGAAAGTGCCGGCTGGTATTCCTGCATCCGTTACTTTGCTCCAGTCGTTACCATCGGTAGATTGATAAATATACCCAGTACTTAATATGGTTACATAAATACCATTACCATAAGCAACACCCCGGCTATTAGCATTACCACTTGGCATGCCAATGTTTTTAGTGATAACAGGCTGGGCTTGTACAGTAGAGCAAATACAGCAAAATAAAAAGATGCTGCAAACAATGGGTTTTAAAATTGCGGCTGTAAATATAGTGCCTGACCTGGCAGCGGCAGATACGCTTTCTGAAGTTGGTTGGTATTTAGATGATACATTTGGAGCATAAAATCTTACTCCGGTAAATAGGGAAAATTGTTTCATAGGAAATTGGGTTAATTAGAAATTGGATTTAGGTTTTAAAAACATTCAATGAATGCTGCAGCAAAAAAACATATATTAATTTATTGTACCTGTAGAACCGATATCTTTTTTTTGTAGCGATTTTTTTACAAATTGATACTTCGCAGTATCCTGTATAGCTGGGGATTGAGTTGTAATAGTATTAACGGACTCAGATATGCCAAGAAGTTTTACAGCCCTATATCTATTTATGTGTAAGTAACGGATTTATTTAAAGTTGCTGAGCCATTGTATAAGTATGTTTCAATGATTTGATACTTCTCCAGCTGCCATGCCCGGGAATAACAAACTTTGGGTTTTTACACTTTTGCTGAACGTTGTTTACCGTTGTTGCATAAGTTTTCACATTAGCATCACCTAAGTTACCCAGGTCGGTATCATCTGCAGATTTTATTAAGCAACCACCGTAAAGTATTTTTTCTTTCTCAAACCAGATTACGATATTGTCTGGTGCATGGCCCTGGCCTGGGTAATAAGTTTGAAATGAATATTGGCCGATGGAAAAAACAGTGTCTTTTTCAATTAAAAGTTCAGCTCTTTTCTTGTCATTTTTTTTACTGAGTTCATCAGTAAGCATTGTAGTATAGGTTTTTATGCCTTGCTGCCTGTAATATTCAAGTCCTCCGGTTCTGTCCTCATGAAAATGTGTGGCAATGCACATTACTACATTTTTGTTGTGCCTGGCTTTAATACTGTCAAGCAATGGTTGAAACTGTGTTGTATCCCAGGGCGAATCTATCATAACAACACCATCAGCTGATACTAAATACAAACCATTTGCCGGTATACGGTATCCTTTGTACAAGTTGTATGTGGTAAATACATAAAAGTCGCCGCTAAGGTGAGTGATTTCTAAACTGCTGTTTGTGGTTTGGGCAAAATTGGTATTAAAAAGGAATTGAAACAATAATGTTATTGATATTGTACGCATCATTTTATTTGTGAAATTAAAGCTAAGGCTTTGTATTTGCAAAAAAGTTACGGTAGATTTTATTTTAACATTATTGTGTACACAGATACTTGCTATTCTTCTTCAATAATTTCCTGAACCCGGCCAACCTGGCCATCTTCCAATCTTACTTTAATGCCACGATGGTGTTTAGGTGCACTGGTGAGTATGTCTTTTACAATTCCTTCGGTAAGTACGCCGCTTCGCTGATCTTTTTTCAAAATTATATGAACAAGTATTCCCGGTTTTATATTGGTCCTGGTTGTTCCGTTCATGTTTCTATTTTATACTTGCAAGATAGGTCAGTTCATTTTAATTGGAAATGTATTGCACTGATGCAGTGCAATACAACTTTTAGATTTCATTTCTTAATTCCGGACAGGGGTAAAAGAGCTGTGGTTATAATTGTTTTCTTTGTTATTTATAAATCAATTTAAGAGTGAATTCTTTCACAGCATCTGTTTTATTTAAATAATCATCAATGCTTTGGGTTACATAGTGATCGGGTAAAACTCCGGTTTCATCCGGCAGCGATGTTGCCATTGTTTCAACACCGGTATCGGCAATAAAATAATTCAATTTTGTGTTGGAGAGTCTGGCTATTGTTTGGCCTGCTGTACAATACTGGTTTGAGCCAAGCTCTTCACCAACAATGGTTCCAAGTTTCAGCACTTTAACTGTTGCCATAAAATGACCAGTTGTGGATTTGCCGTTTCCATCTATTATAAAATAGAGTTTTCCTTTAAAAGCATTAACAAAAGGCGCTTGTGGTATTTCTCCTTCTGATTTTCCACTGCCTTTCTTAATCTGAGACTCAGCATAATAAGTGAACGGTTTATCAACAAGGTATTTCAGCAAATGAATGCTGGATTCGGCGGAACCGCCACTATTAAAACGGACATCAATGATAAGATTTTTTATACCTTTTTCATGTATTTCTTTAAAACGGGTATCCATAAAATCTTTAAAAACATTGAGATTATTCCACGGGTAATAATTGAACGAAGCAACTGTTAGTATGGCTGTTTTTTTGTCTTTTAGTATTTCAAAACATAACTCGTCTTGGCACTGTTTAACAGAAGGATCCTCGTTTTGAACTTTGTAGGTTTTTGACGCATTTAATTGCACAGGGTTTTCTTTTCCATTTACTTCAATTTCATACTTTTCAGGAAAATTCATTGCAAAAGGAATCAATGCTGTTGACCATCTGTTGAAAAAATGTTTTTTAGTAGTTTCTACATAGCCCTGCGATTGTATATGACTGTAAATATCAGGTACAAGTTTAGAAACGGTCACTCCGTTTATGCTCAATATTTCATCTTTTACTGCTATAGTATTTTCGTTATTCGCTTCAATAACAAACAGACGGCCATCAATAAGCCGGGTTTGCAGCGGAAACCTTAATGACAGTGGCATATCGGCCTGCCTGAAAAAATCATCAGTATAAGTGTGCGAACAATTTACACTGGCAATTATTTCTTTGCAATGCCAGTAGAACTGGCTGAAGCTGGTTTTTTCGGTAATCAGTGTTTTTTTTGCTTCAACTATTTTCCAGAAATTTTCTTTGCTGATAAATTTGAGGGCTGCAGGGTTAACCTCAGTTAGTTTTCTTCCTAATTCATCAAGGTCATCTTTGTAGGCTTGTACAGTATAAACCCTGTTGAATTTATCTGCAAAGGTTTCGGGTTTTCTATCAGGAAATTTAATGCGTTCAATCTGGTCTTCTGCATTAAAATTACCGGGATTCATTTGCAGCGATCTTTCATAATTCGCTATCGCCTTTTCGTTATCGCCGTTATTCATATATCCCTCTCCAAGACTGTCGTATCCCTCAAACCAATCTGGAAATTGCTCAACGTTTAATTTAAAAATGGCAAGTGCCTCCTTAGGTAAATTACTCCACAACAAAGAGTAACCATACATATTAAGTTCATCCCTGCTCTCAAAATTATATCCATCCGGATTTTCTTTTTTTAAACGATGGTAAAGTGCAATTCTTTCTTCTACCGGCAGGTGATTATTTTCCTTAAGCTTTTCTCCAATGGGCTGACTGTTTTTGGCAGCAACAGCATCCGGGTTATTATTTGCAGCAGGACTGTGTTTATTTACTCCACAGCCGGTAAACAAAAAGCAGCTTAAAACAATCAGGCAAAATGAGTTCAGGTGAGTTCTTGTCATATTGTATATGTTTTCTTTCAAAGCTATAACCGGCTGTTCTGAAGCGATGTCAATTAATGTAAATTAGTGTAAATCAAGTGTAAAACATTTCAAAGTTGCGGCAGATTAAAATAGATTTGCAGAATGGATATCAAATGTTTTAAGATTGTATTTTTTATATTGGTAAATACCCTTTGGCAAAATTCAGCAGTTAGTGCTCAAAACACAAAAGTTCAACGCCATATTGAAGTATCAATGAGGATGATCGGGCACCAGGTACTGCTTAATTCGGGTGACAGCGTATCACGTGTATTACCTATTGAGCATGAAAAGGACAGATACAAGATTGTATTTGAATCTACTTTTGAATTTAATCCGGATGAACTGGTTGCCACTATTGATAGTATAGTAAAAGAAACTAAAATAGCCAACAGCTATTTAGTAGAGGTAGAAGCATGTGAAACCGGTAAGGTTGTATATAGTTATGAAATTGGGCATTCTGTTAAAACTGACGTAATCCCATGCGGAACCAGAAGGCAGCCTAAAGCCTGTTATAATATTTTCATCAGCATTCTGGATTCAGACAAATCATTGATTGGTATTATTGCACAATCTGCAAATGGATCCAATAGCGGTAAAAAAAAGGGCAATTATTCCATCATCGCTTTGCTCACTATTTCACTTATTTTACCGGCAGGCTTGTTTTTTTATTTCCGTAAGAAAAAAAATATAGTTGAGATGGACCCGGATAAGATTTACATAGGAAAGTTTGAGTTTGACAAAAAGGACATGACAATTTCTTTAGATAATGAAAGAACCGAGCTGACGGGTAAAGAGACGGATTTGCTTTTTTTACTTTACTCGGCTGCCAATAATACAATTGAACGTGATGTTATCCTGAAAACTGTATGGGGAGATGAAGGCGATTATATCGGCAGAACACTGGATGTATTTATATCGAAATTGAGAAAAAAACTGGAAGCTGATCCTGCAGTAAAAATTACAAATATCCGTGGGGTTGGTTACAAACTTATTTTGAATGGCACGAAAAGACTGTAGAAAACAAATGAAGGTTTTTTTCGGCAGAAATATGTGTACCATCGGGGTGGGGGGGCGCTGTGAGTGAGTGTTTAGGTTTAAATACTTCGTTACGAAAACTCCGCTGAAACCGGGAAGCAAAAGGGGTCAATTTTTTAATGTTGTGGTCAAATCAGCATAACGGCCGCTTTTTCGGGCATAGAATTTTTTTCAAGTTTGGATATGCTATCCAAAGTAACCTGGGCAATTTCTGTGAGAGCTTCTTCAGTAAAAAAAGCCTGGTGGGCTGTAATAAGCACATTGGGAAAACTCATCAACCGCTGAATTTTATCATCATCAATAATATTGGATGATAAATCTCTGAAAAATAACTTCTCTTCCTGTTCGTAAACATCAATACAGAGTGCAGCAACTTTTTTAGTTTTAAGCCCTTCTATAATGTCTGCTGTATTAATCAAGCCACCACGGCTTGTGTTTATAAGTGTAACGCCCTGTTTCATTAAGCTAATGGTTTTATTATTTACCAGATAATGATTTTCTTTAGTTAAAGGGCAATGCAGGGATATGATATCTGACTGTTGAAGTAATTCCTCCTGGGAAACATAACTTATTACTTCGTCGGTTAGGGAAGTATCGGGAAAGATATCATACGCCAGAATTTTACAACCAAAGCCCAGCATTATTTTAATAAATGCTTTTCCTATTTTACCCGTTCCTATAACGCCAACTGTTTTACCAGAGAGATTATATCCTAAAAGCCCATTCAGCGAAAAATTTTGCTCCCTTACTCTGTTGTATGCTTTATGCGTTTTTCGATTAATGGTTAAAAGCATGGCAACCGCATGTTCTGCTACGGCTTCGGGAGAATAGGAGGGAACCCTGCAAACTGAGATATTGAATTTTTTTGCAGCTTCTAAATCAACATTGTTGAAACCGGCGCACCGCAGCGCAATAATTTTTACGCCTTTTTGAGATAATATTTCCATTACAGCTGCCGTGAGTTTATCATTTACGAATACACAAACTGCCGTTGCATCTTTAATGATATCTACAATATGCGGCCCAAGGTGCGTTTCATGATATATAATATCAAACCCGTAGGCTTTATTGAAACGGTCAAAAAATAATTTATCATATGGCTGGGCCGAAAAGAATTCAATTTTCATGAGATAAAGGTCTGAATAATTTTAATAGAAAACTGAATGTAAATTCATAATTGTGTCCTGGTAGGGAAAGATTATTTTTTTGAAACGTAAATATAATTGCACCGAATTGGGCTTAGACCAGCGGTGAAAAACGAAAAGCGCTTTGTGAAATGAATTAGATTTATTTTTTTCGACTTGGTTCGTGGCTCAAGAGCAACTTCTCGGTAAGAGATGCTAAAATAAAAGCCCAATAAAGCTTTACAGCACAAGAGTGTGACGCCAATGAAGCTAAATAATAGTACAAAAGCTAAGGACAAACAGATTTCTCTCCCGAAATAATCGGGATCAAAATGACATCCGTTGGCTCCGCTCAGGATTTTTTACTTCTTCTTCACCGCCGCCTTCTTCTTTGCCGCTTTCTTCTTAGCAGGTCCTTTTTTATCAAATGCTTTTGGGTCTTGCGCTAATATAATTGCCTTTACTTCATCAAGACTGATGGTAGTAAGCGCTTCGGCAGTATATTTTCCTTTGGGGAGGCGCAGGCGTTTTTTACCGTACACGGCTTCGGGGCCCCAGCGGCCGTTTTGGAGAGAGAGCTTTTCGTCGGGCCATTGCTGTATAAAGCGGTTGGCTTCTTTTTTCAGTTTGGCTTCTATCAGTTCGTTAATGCTGGCATCGGATAGGTTTTCAAAATCGTAGCGGGCCGGTACGTTAATAAACATATCGTTCCATTTAATAAAGGGGCCAAAGCGGCCCTTACCTTTGGTAACGGGTTTGTTATCGTATGTGGCTACAGGAGCATCTTCTATGCGTTTTGCTTTTATCAGTTCAATAGCACGTTCCAGGTAAACATTGCCGGGTTCTTCGCCACGGGGGATGGACACAAACTGGTCGCCAAATTTTACATAGGGACCAAAGCGGCCAATGTTAACCGATATTTCCTGTCCTTCAAATTCGCCAAGGGGTTCACCCAGTTTAAAAAGTTCCAACGATTCTTCCAGGCTGATGGTTTCTATACTCTGCGATGGTTTCAGTTTGGCGTACTTAGGTTTCTCTTCATCGTCGCTGCTGCCAATCTGCACCATGGGGCCATAACGGCCCATACGGGCTATAATGGGTTTTCCGGTTTCGGGATCGTTGCCCAGGGAACGTTCGCCTACAGCACGTTCAGCATTTTCTAACGTATGCTCCACACCTTCGTGAAAGGGCGTGTAAAAATCACTCACCATGCTGTTCCATTTCATTTTGCCTTCGGCAATTTCATCAAACTCTTTTTCTATGGTGGCAGTAAAAGAGTAGTCCATTACTTTGGTAAAATGCTCACTCAAAAAATCGGTAACTACCAAACCCAGATCGGTAGGGAAGAGCTTTGATTTTTCGGCGCCGGTATTTTCCTGTTCGGTTATTTTTTTAACCTCGTCATCCTTCAATCTTAAAATGCGGAAGTCTCTTTTCGTAGGTTCCTTATCTTTTTTCTCTACATAATTACGTTTTACAATAGTAGAGATAGTAGGAGCGTAGGTACTGGGGCGGCCAATGCCCAACTCCTCCAGTTTCTTTACCAGCGAGGCCTCTGTGTAACGGGCTGCATGTTTAGTAAAGCGTTCGGTGGCAGTCATACGTTCAAAAGCAAGCTGTTGGCCAACGGTAAGGTTTGGCAGACGGCTGTCGTCTCCGTCTTCTGAATCTTCATCATCGGTGCTTTCAAAATATACTTTTAAGAACCCATCAAATGTTATTACCTGTCCACTGGCAGTCAGTTGCTGTGCGTTGGTACTGATATCAATTTTGGCAGTTGTATTCTCCAGTTCTGCATCTGCCATTTGCGATGCGATGGTGCGTTTCCATATTAATTCATATAAACGTTGCAAATCTGTATCGCCAACATTCTTTACTTCCATATAAGTAGGACGAATAGCTTCATGCGCTTCCTGTGCGCCTTCGTTCTTGTTTTTGTATTTGCGAATTTGTAAATACTTGTCGCCAAAACTTTTACCTATCTCTGTTTTAATGGCATCCATGGCCGTATCGCTCAGGTTCACGCTATCAGTACGCATATAAGTTATCTTACCGCTTTCATATAACTTCTGCGCCAGCAACATGGTTTTACTAACACCATAACCCAGTTTACGGCTGGCTTCCTGTTGTAAAGTAGATGTAGTGAAAGGCGCTGCCGGTGTACGTTTGCCTGGCCTTACCTGAATATCTTTAACGGTATAGTTTGCACCAATACAGCTTTGCAGAAATTTCTCTGCATCTGCTTCGTAATTTTGTTTGGCACCTTCCGCTTTAAAAGAAACTGTTTTATTATTAAGATCGGTTGCTGCTAAAGTGGCTTCCAGTTTAAAACTGCTCACCGCAGTAAAAGCATTTATCTCTCTTTCTTTTTCTACAATTAATTTAACAGCCACACTTTGCACACGGCCGGCACTTAGTCCGCCGCTCATGCCAATCTTGCGCCAAAGAACAGGGCTTAGTTCAAAACCAACTAAGCGGTCAACCACCCGGCGTGCCTGTTGGGCATCTACTAAATGCATATCAATAGTACGTGGATTTTCTACTGCTTTTAAAATGGCAGGTTTTGTAATTTCATGAAAGACGATTCGTTTTGTTGTTTTAGGATCTAAACCCAACACTTCGGCCAAATGCCAACTTATACTTTCTCCCTCACGATCCTCATCCGATGCCAGCCAAACGGTCTCGGCTTTTTTGGCAAGACTTTTTAATTCGCTTACCACTTTAGCTTTATCGGGTGATATTATATAAGTAGGTGTAAAATTATTTGCGACATCTATACCCATATCATTCTTCTCCAGGTCACGAATATGACCGAAGCAACTTTTCACTTCAAAGTCTTTTCCAAGAATTGCTTCAATGGTTTTTGCCTTTGCCGGAGACTCCACTATTAACAGATTTTTCGCCATAATTGGTTTATAATATTCTTTTGTAACTGGCTGTGAGACTGTGTTTAGACACAGCAAGTACGGTGACTACTTTCGCAGAATTCAACTTCCTAAATACTAAAGCCTGCAATGCAATATTAGTTTAAAATTGAAAATTCCAAATAAATTTTCAATTTGTTCTCTTTAATATAACCAATTCACAGGAACTTAATTACCTGATCTTTAACAGCTTTGTCGTGGTAAATTTTTCGATGGCCGAGCCCTTTGGTAAGCATGAATTTTATATTGGAGTGATTGTCTGATTGTACCTTTTCTGCATCGGCCCAGGGAGTAATGTCATCATCTTCGTCATGTATCCATAACAAAGAAGCTTTAATATTGTTCATAGCACGACGCATGGAAAACCATTCGGTGTTTTTGCCACTTAACGCTAAAACAATTTTCTCAAATTCATTTCTTACTTCCTTATTTTTAATTTTTAACATGCTGAAAGCGCCATCAACAGCCGAAGTTGTTTCGGTGGCAGGCGCTATGAAAACAACTTTTGTATTCGCATCATGGGGTAATTTTTCTAAAGCCAGGCTTAAAGCAATGCCGCCGAAAGAATGAGCGATAAAACTATCAATGGGGCCAAGTACTTCAATCACTTTTTCTATCATGGCGCAATATTCAATGGCATTGGTGGTAATGCCTTCGCTGTCGCCGTGGGCAGGTGCGTCAAAGGCCAGTATTTCGTAACCTTCGGCTACCAATAAAGTTGCATAGTCTTCAAATTTATGTGCGGCCGAGCCAAAGCCGTGCAGTATCAATGCTTTTTTTTGTTGAGGATGATTCCAGCGGTAGCCGGCAACTTTTTTATCATTTAAAGTGAGTTCAATTTCCTCGGTGTTTTTTAACCGGCCTTTGCGTACTGACTTTAATAAGGGAGTTCCAAATACTTCAAAAGCTTTCTCGGCAGCCTTTTTTTTGGAAATTACCGTTAATACCTTAAACTTTGTTTGAATATACTTTATCGCTATCCTTTGTGAGAGTTTCATAATGATGCAAAGTTAATACTATGAAAATTGTAATTATCGGTTCGGGAAATGTAGCTACTGCTTTAGGAAGGTTGTTTGTAAAAAATAACCATGAGATAATTCAGGTGGTGAGCCGGAATGTTGATCATGCAAAAGTACTGGCCAACGAACTTAATTGCCCATTTATTGACGATAGCGGTATTATTGACCGGTCGGCTGATCTTTACCTTATAGCTATAAGCGATGGGGCTTTGTACAGTCTGAACAATAAAATTCACCTGGAAAAGAAGCTTGTACTGCACACAGCGGGTTCGGTACCTAAGAATGTACTGAAGGATATTTCGGTTAATTATGGTGTGCTGTATCCGTTACAAAGCCTTAGAAAGGAGGTGAACAGCCAGAACGATATTCCTTTTTTAATAGACGGAAGCAGTGAAGAAACGCTGACAATGATTGAAGATTTTGCGAAAAGCATTTCAATGAATGTTGAAAAAGCAAGCGATGATAAACGGCTTAAACTGCATGTTGCTGCGGTGGTAGTAAGCAATTTTACCAATCATTTATTTGCACTGGCCGAAGATTTTTGCAGCAAGGAAAATATTGATTTTAAATTGCTTGCTCCACTCATTAAAGAAACAGCAGACCGGACTGCTACACTTTCTCCTGCCGAGATGCAAACCGGACCTGCAGTACGTAATGATGTATTTACTTTAGATAAACACCTGCAACTGCTTGCCAACCATCCCAAGCTTAAATATGTTTACCTGAAACTTACCGACAGTATTATAAACAAGTAATCTACCTTATCGGGAAAATAATATCTGTTTGAATTTTGTAGGGGTCAACCGGTTTACCATCTTTGTCAATGGGATCAGTTAAATAAATTTCGTAAGGTGCACCAGCCGCAACTTTCTTGTTGTCTTTCATAAATTCTTTTATTGCATCATATCCTTGCGGTAATAATTCAAATGGCCCGTAAAAATGTGCGATGATTGCTTTACCTGCCGCCAGTTCACGAATCTGTACGCCAGCAACTGATTTACTACCCTTTTTATTCACAGGTACTCCGGCTTCAAAAAAATATGGTGCTTTTAGTTTTTTGTACCAGGCCATTGGTGCGCCAGCCATTTTAAGATTATTCTTTTTTATGTATTCGGCCAGCTTACCGCCATATATTTTTCCAAGTTTAGGGCCAATACGTTCAAATGTAGCAGCACTGTCTTTGCAAAAGATGACCGTCCTTTTAGGAGACAGAGTATCTACAATATTTACAATTGGTGGCCGCTGGTATTTAGTTTCGGGCTCTTCCTTTTTTTCTTCTTTTTTAACTTCAGCCTTTGTGCTGTCTTTAGGAGCTTTATCGTTTTTTTTATCGTCGGTGCTGCCACCACAGGCATTGATAAAAATTACTGTCGTTACCAATGTAACGTAAAATGAGAATGATCTTAATGTCATGATAAATAAATCAGAGGTGATAATTGAAAGCGAAAAATAATGAATGATTTCTATATGGCAAACAGAAAAATACTTTAATCAAGCTTTGAACCACATAGAAATACAGTTTTTCACATAGAAGCCGGACTATGTGTGTTTTCTTATGTGTACTATGTATCTATGTGGTTTAACCGGATATAGCCTGATGATTCCTGTCAAAAAATCTATATTTTCCTTAATTGATAAATATAATTAGGTTTGCAACCCGAAATTTGCGGTAATATGTATAATGTAACATTTAAGTTTGAACAGAAAGGCCTTGAACCAATCACTTTGTCAGGTATTGAACCGGATCAGTCTATTTTAGAAGTAGCTTTAAAGAATGATATTGAACTCCATCACAACTGCGGTGGTGTTTGTGCATGCAGCACCTGCCATGTGTATGTAGAGCAGGGCGAAAATAGTATTGAAGAATTAACTGATAAGGAAGAAGACTTTATTGACCGTGCTGTAAATCCACGTTTAAATTCACGTTTGGGTTGTCAGTGTGTTTTACAGGATGGCGATGGTGATATTGTGGTTACTTTACCTGACCAGACACAATTTTTAGGAGAATAGAGAGCAATGAGCAAATAGGCAATTGTCCAATTTGCAAAATGTGCAGAACATAATAACTTAAAAGCTTTACATCGGAATTTGCAGATCAGCGCATTTGCAAATTTGCAAATTAATTACTTATGACTTTTGAACCGCCTATCAACTGGAGAGATTATGAAGATATAGCGATGAAGCTCCACGAACGCTTTGGCGATGAGTTTGGAGAAAGCAAGATCTACCGCATTCGTTTTACCGACCTGCACAAGTGGGTGATGGAAATTCCAGGGTTTGAAGGCAAGGCCGAAGAAAGCAACGAAGGGCACCTGGAAATGATACAGAGCAGTTGGGTGTATGAGTGGAGGGATAACCAGAAATAGTTTAGAAGTTTAGGCGTTTAGAGGTTTAGTTTTGAGCTTATTATTACGTTGTCTACCTAAACTTCTAAACTTCTAAACTCCTAAACCAATTTTAGCATGAACGTTCTCGAAAAATTTAAATCCATTAAAACATTTGTATTTGATGTTGACGGTGTACTCACCGATGGTACTTTATTGATTTTAGAGGATGGACAGATGGCGAGGCGGATGAATATTAAAGATGGGTATGCTATTCAGCTGGCAATAAAAAAAGGGTACAGGGTTGTAATTATTTCGGGCGGAACATCAGAAGCAGTAAGAGAAAGGTTAACCAGGCTTGGTGTTAAAGATTGTTTTGTAAAAATAGATGATAAGAAGGCAAAACTGATTGAATATGTTGCCGAACATAAATTGCTTTGGGACCAAATACTTTTTATGGGAGATGATATACCTGATTATATTCCCATGCAGTTAACGGGTTTGCCATGCTGCCCGGCTGATGCTGCGCCTGAAATAAAACAGATATCACATTATATCTCACCAATTATTGGTGGAAGCGGCTGTGCCAGGGATGTTATTGAAAAAGTACTCAAGCTAAACAACCACTGGGACCTGGATACTACCGTTGCTGCTAAGTAAATATCACATTTACATTTTCATTGCTTATTTTCGCCTTCAATTTTTTCATGAAATTAATTATTGCCTTTCTTAGATTGGTGCGCTGGCCTAACCTCGTTATCATTGCGGTAACGCAGGTGTTATTTTATTTTTCGCTTGTGCAACCGCTGTTTCAAAAAGGTATCTATACCCATTTCGAAGATTTACATTTTATATTACTCATCATTGCTTCGGTATTGATAGCTGCTGCCGGTTATATCATTAACGATTATTTCGATCTGAATATTGACCAGGTAAACAAACCTGAACGTACAATCATTGACAAGACCATTAAAAGAAGATGGGCCATTGTCATGCATATTGTTTTATCTTTTTTAGGTGTTGCAATCAGTTTTTATATTGATTTAAACTCTCCTGTTTTTTGGTTGGGTACTGCTAATTTTATTTGTGTGTTTTTATTGTTCGGCTATTCCATCAGCCTTAAAAAGAAACTGCTTTGGGGTAATATTTTAATTTCGGCCTTAACTGCCTGGGTGCTCATCGTCAGTTTTCTTTGTTATTTCAACAATTTTTATTGCAGTAACTGCGACAGGAATTTCCTGGAGTTGTACAATAACCGCTTTATACGCATATCATTTTTATATGCCGGATTTGCTTTTGTTATTTCGCTGATAAGAGAAGTTGTAAAAGATATGGAAGATATGGATGGCGACTCCCGTTATGGCGGCAAAACCATGCCCATTGCCTGGGGAATACCGGCCAGCAAGGTTTTTGTAGCGGTGTGGCTTGTTGTATTAATTGGTATGATAAGTATTGTACAGGTTTATGTACTGCAGTTTGGATGGATATGGAGTGCGGTATATTGTATTGTTCTAATCATACTGCCATTGGTTTGGTTGCTTCGAAAACTTTTTCAGGCCCAGTCTCCAAAAGATTACCATCAATTGAGTACTGTAATTAAACTGGTGATGGTAACTGGTTTGTTATCCATGATCTTCTTTAAAATTTATTCATAGTCTTCTTTAGTAGTTATGCAAAAAATTATTTTAGCATCTCAGTCACCACGTCGTAAACAGTTACTTGAATGGGCCGAAGTGTCTTTTGATGTATTAGTGAAGGAAACCGATGAATCTTTTCCTGAAAATTTATCAGTTCAGGAAATTGCCATTCATATTGCCAGGAACAAGGCATTGGCCTTAACCCAATCAATCAACATTACTGTTCCAGTACTTGCTGCAGATACCGTTGTTGTTTTAGAAAATAAGATCATTGGAAAACCAAAAGACCGTGACGATGCCATAAATATTTTATCATCACTCTCAGGAAAGGTACATCATGTAATTACCGGGGTTGTTATTTTAAATGCTGATAAGGAAATTGCTTTTGCCGAAACAACTGAAGTGCATTTTCATCCACTCACACAGCAACAGGTTGAATTCTACGTAGATAATTACAAACCTTACGATAAAGCCGGTGCCTATGCTATACAGGAATGGATTGGTGTAGTTGGCATAAAGGCAGTAAAAGGTGATTTTTACAATGTGATGGGTTTACCTGTCAGTAAAGTGGTACAGGCGTTGCAGAATTTGTAATTTTCTTTTTTCTGTGTATTTTGTTTTCAGTTAAACAGCATCCCTGTGACTGAAAGATTACTGCAATACATCTGGCAATTTCAATATTTTAATCCTGCTGATTTAGTTACGGAAGAAGGAGAGGCTTTGCAAATCATTCATCCCGGTACACTTAACACCAACCAGGGACCCGATTTTATCGATGCAAAAATAAAGATCGGCAGTACCACCTGGGCCGGCAGCATCGAACTTCATGTCAATTCATCCGACTGGAAAAATCATAAGCACAGCGGCGATAAAAATTATAAGAATGTCATCCTGCATGTAGTTTGGCAAGATGACATATCACTGAATCTTTCTTTTTCAACTTTGGTATTGCATGATAAAGTTCCAAAACTGTTGCTGAGCAGGTATGATGATTTGATGAATACCGAAAGTTTTATCCCCTGCGAAAAATCCATTCATCTTATAAATGAATTAACCTGGCAAAACTGGAAAGAAAGGGTGTTGGTTGAAAGACTTCAGGCAAAAACAGAAGTTATTTTAAATTACCTGCAGCAAAATAATAACCACTGGGAAGAAACCCTCTGGTGGCTGCTGGCAAAAAACTTTGGTATTAAGGTAAACAGCACAACATTTGAAAAAATAGCTCAATCTGTTTCAATCAATATACTGGCAAAACATAAGGAGCAGATACATCAGACCGAGGCTTTGCTGTTTGGGCAGGCTGGATTGCTGGAAGGAGATTTTAAGGAAGATTATCCCAAACTATTGCAAAGAGAATATCGTTTTCTGCAAAAAAAATATCAATTACCTAAAGTTGAAGCATCACTTATTTTTTTACGGATGCGGCCATCAAATTTTCCAACGGTTCGGTTAGCTCAATTGGCAATGCTTGTGCATGAAAGCCTGCACCTGTTTTCAAAAATAAAAGAAAGCAAAGATGTAAAAACTATAAAACAATTGCTGGATATAACAGCAAATGATTACTGGCATTATCATTATACCCTGGATGAACCATCAGCGTTTAAAAAGAAAAAGCTGGGCGGGCAGATGATTGATAATATCCTTATCAATACCGTTGTACCAATCTTATTTGCATTTGGGCATTATCACAGCGAAGAAGCATTTAAGGAAAAAGCACTGCTTTGGCTGGAACAGGTAAAAGCTGAAAAAAATATTATCACCAAAGGGTTTAAATTTTTACAAATAGAAAATAAAACAGCTTTTGATTCGCAGGCATTGATTCAATTAAAGAATGAATACTGCAATAAAAAACGCTGCCTGGATTGCAGTGTGGGAAATAAGTTAATCAGAACGGGATAAACCTGGTCTGACCAATGATTGCCACGGAAACACGGAAAAGAAGCACAGTCTATTTATTGCAACTTTTGCAATGTTGAAAACAGTAGCGAATCAGTATAGTCCAGAGTTCCCCCTTCAGGGGGCGGAGGGGGTCCAATGATACTCAATATGCACATTTAAATCGGGATGCAAACTTTTTGCAACCGGGCAATTATCGCCAATCCTTTGCAATATTATCCTGTCTTTTTCTTCAAGTTTTAATGTGCCTGGAAAAGTTAAGATTACATCAATCTTAGCAATTCGCCGTGGATCGTTCAGCATGTGCTTGGTGACTGCAACAGAAGTTCCCGACAGGTCAATACTCATATCTCCTGCCTTTAAAGCCATAGTGGTCATTATACAGGTTGCAAGGCCAACACAAAGCGTGTCGGTAGGACTGAACTTTTCGCCTTTCCCCCTGTTATCAGTTGGCGCATCGGTTTCAATTACAGTACCACTCTGGTTATGGGTACACTCACACCTTAAATTACCTTTATAAACAATTGAAGCAGTCATTTGTTAAATTTTAAATTATCAACGATTTTTCTGTTTAAAATGCAGCAGTTCTCAGCACAAATGTATCATCTTTAAACAGCAGAACATATTTTTACATAATTTTACGACAGTAAACATCTTACATGAAGAAATTATTGATTTTAATTACAGCCCTGGCATTTTCTTTTTCTGTACATGCACAGGAAAACAGCAAATCGCCAAAGCAGATCCGTAAAGAAGAAAAGCGTGCAAAAATAAATGCCCTGATAAAAGCCGAAGAAGAGGGTGTTATTGCCTACCGGAAACATTATGCTTTTGGGATTAAATTAAATACAGATGGATATGGAATTTCTTTTGAGAAAGGATATTCAAAATCCATTAAACGTGCAACCATTTACCAGATTGAAATAACAGAGCGTAAGCACCAGAAAGAAGAAAAGCAAAGTAATCTCTTTTCACCTGCAGCACCCATCATTTATGGTAAGGTAAATTATTTTTATCCTGTAAAACTGGGTGTACAGAAACAATTTCTGTTTGCCAACAAAAGCAATAAAAACGGAGTAAGTATAACAGGAAATGTTGGGGGAGGTATCAGTCTTGGATTTTTGAGGGCCTATGAACTTGAAGTAGATGATCAGACAAATGGAGGACGCAAGCATATCCGGTATGACTCGCCTGACAGTTTGTTGTTTGCTAATCCCATAGGGCTTAACCCATCTGGTCCAGGACTTGGCAGGGGATGGGATAATATAAAAATGACTCCCGGATTATATCTTAAACCTGGCCTCAGATTTGATTACGGGCGCTACAACGATCTGCTGGCGGCAATAGAAGTTGGAGTGATTGCAGAGTTTTATTCGAAAAAAATTCCGCAGATGTTATTCAACGAGGAAAAACAGTTTTTCTTTTCAGCATATTTTACTTTAATGTTTGGTAAAAGAAAATAGATACAGCCTATTCATTTAATATTCAGAAATTACCTTCATGATAGAATTACCCGTAATTGACGGAATAATAGAACAGAAACCGAAGAAGCCCGATTGGCTGAGAGTTAAACTTCCCATAGGTGAAGAATACCGCCATGTACGTAGCCTTGTTGATACCCATAAACTGCATACCATTTGCGAAAGCGGCAATTGCCCTAATATGGGAGAGTGCTGGGGTGAAGGCACGGCAACTTTTATGATACTTGGAAATATTTGTACCCGTAGCTGTGGTTTTTGCAATGTAGCAACGGGCCGTCCATTAGATGTTGACTGGGATGAACCGCAACGTGTGGCCGAAGCCATCAACCTGATGAAAGTTAAACATGCAGTAATCACTTCTGTTGACAGGGATGAACTGAAAGACGGCGGTTCCATCATCTGGTACAATACCATCAAAGCGGTGAAAGCATTAAACCCAACTACAACTTTAGAAACTCTGATTCCCGATTTTAAAGCAGAAAAGGAAAATATTCAACGTGTTATTGAGGCGGCACCCGAAGTCGTGAGTCATAATATAGAAACCACCGAACGTCTCACCAGGCAGGTGCGTATACAGGCAAAATACTGGCGCAGTATGGAAACGCTTAAAATTTTAAAAGAAGGCGGAATGCGTACCAAGAGTGGCATTATGCTGGGCCTGGGAGAAGAGAAAGATGAGGTGATACAAACATTAAAAGATTTAAAAGCAAGTGGGGTAGATGTTGTAACGATTGGACAATACCTGCAGCCAACAAAAAAACATTTGCCTGTTGCCCGGTTTGTTCATCCAGATGAGTTTGCAGAATTCAGAAATATAGGATATGAGCTTGGTCTGGATTATGTAGAGAGTGGCCCATTGGTGCGTTCGTCTTATCATAGCGAAAAACATGTGATACCCGGTTATGGAAGAAATAAGTGGGAAGAAGAGAAGTTGTTGGCTTAAGAACAGATTCTACAAAGCTATCGTCCCAACCATTCTTTAAATCCGTTCACCCTTTCACGGCTTACAAAATTTTCAACAACAGTTGCCGGGTTTATATCCACTTTTAAACGGCCTCCCAACCATACATGCACTTTTTTTACCGATTCAATATTTACCAGCATGTGCCTGTTGATGCGGTAAAAATTATCTGGCTGCAATTGTTCTTCCAGTTGCGAAAGGTTGTTTTCGAGTAAAAATTTTGTGCCGTTAAAATCAACCGCATAACAAAGTTTTCCATCAGCATAACAATAAGCAGTATTTTCAGTTTTAAGATAACTCAGTTGCTGGCCACGTTTTATCAGCAGGCGTTCTTTGTATTTTACCAGGTTCATGTCCTGCATCAGTTTCATCATCTTATCCGAAAAATCAGTTGAATTTTTTGGATAGAGCTTTCTGTATTTATCTATGGACTGGTGTAATTCATTTTCATCAATCGGCTTCAGTAAATAATCAACACTGTTTACTTTAAAAGCCTTTAAGGTATATTGATCGAAAGCAGTTGTGAAGATCACCGGTGCACTGACATTGATTTGTTGAAAAATATCAAAGCTTAACCCGTCAGCCAGCTGAATATCCATAAATATCAAATCAATATTTTGTGCATTGCCCAGGTATCGTACACTTGATTCAACACTATCTAATTTTTGTACAATTTCAATTTCATCACTGTAGTTCTGTACTAATTTGGCCAGCCGGTTAGCTGCAGGTATTTCGTCTTCTATGATGATTACTTTCATATCAGCTTTCTATCAGTGGAATTGAAACAGTAAAATTAGTTTCGCTTTCTGTTACGGTAACAGGTTCGTTGCCCAACATTTTATAGCGGTTGCGGATATTATCCAGACCAATGCCTGTTGATTCATTTATCTGGTTCTTCATTTGCAGGTTATTGCTTACCACCAGGCTTCCATTTTCGGCAAACACATCAATAAATAAAGGTTTATCCGATGAAACGATATTATGCTTGATGGCATTTTCCATCAATATCTGCAACGAAAGCGGAACTATCTTCTTCTGTAGTTTTTCTTCCGGAATATTGATATTCACTTCCAGGTTATTGCCAAACCTTGTTTTAAGCAGGAAGGTATAAGCATTCAATACATTCATTTCATCTTTCAATAAAATTGTCTTTTCTTCTTTTACTTCCAATATATGCCTGTACACAACCGATAATTGCTGAACAAAATCAACTGCATGTTTGGGGTCTTCGGGAATAAGAGAGCTGAGCGTATTTAAGTTATTGAAAAGAAAATGTGGATTTACCTGTGTACGCAGTGCATTCAGTTGTGCCTGCAGACTTTCTCTTTTCAGCATTTCTTTTTCTTCTACCGATTCTTTCAGTTCATGCATGAAATAGATGCTTTCATAAATAGCAATAATCATAATTACGCAAAGTATAGCTGCTGCATTACTGCCAATCAGCTGATCAGTAGTAAAAATGGGAATATCGGGAAAAACGAACAGGGTTTTTACCAGTATTAAATGCAACAGGTTATTGCCGGCAAGTGTAAAAACTAGCATCGTCAGCGACTGAATAAACAACCGTTTGCGTACTTCAGTAAAGTTGGGATATTTTTTACGGCAAAGAATAAGAATATACCGGTTTCCAAACCACAACAATGTGGTGATGATGAAGGTGGACAAATATTTATCCCAGGTTAAAAACGGGTATCTGTTGATGCGGCAGCCGAAAAAAACAACGGGCACAATAAAACTTAATACAGGAATTGTAAAAAGCATAAGTGGCCAGTCGTTAAATGCTATTTTACAGTTTGTTTTCCGCATGGTATAAAGATATATAAAATAGAAAGCTGTTGCTTAATAATAACTGCATCGATGTAAAAGCCCCGGCAGCGTAAAGCAAACCGGGGATTATCAAATTTTATTTCTGAGTGGCGGTTAAACCCAATCAGTTAGTCTTATTATAAATATCAACAGCTTCCTGCAGCTTTGCAATATCACCATTAATTGACTTTGCTTTTTCAATGGCGGCTATGCAGCCAGTTAAATTTGTATTGATAAAAGACTCAACAGATTTTTTATTGATTAGTTTAAGTTCCTTATCCGCATAAACAAAATAGTCTCCAACTTTTCCTTCAGTACCACTGTTGAAAACAGGCTGAGATCCGTTGTAAGAAACCTTACCGGCCGAGTTACTTGCTTTTTGCAGGAAGTTTAGTTTACCTGCACTAAGCCTTTTAAAAAAATCGCCTTTAATACTGATGTATTCTGTTGCTTCAATGTTTATTCCATTGATCTGGCTTGCCTCATAAGTTTTTTTATTGGCACCTGTATAATCAACATAAGTTACCGAAGCTGTTTTCTTCAGGTTGTCTTTTATATATCCCGGAATAACAGAACCGTCCGCCAGGGTGATTGTACCTTTAATATAGTCTGCCGGAATATTTGTTTGTGCCTTTACTGAAGCAGCAGAAAATAGCAGGACCGCTGCGAAAAAAAATGTTTTGATTTGCATGGCTGAAAAATTTATTGTTATTAAAAATGATTAAATAAGTATTTTACATAACAAGAGTACACCTGTTATGACTATAGTTAAAACGAAAACGAGTGAATGGAAGAAAATTTGGAGTGAACGGCTGAATATACAGCTTTACAAAGCTGTTGGTATAAAGCTTACTGTTTGTTTACTGTTCCTTTTATTCTTTATTAGTATTTTAAATGCCCAGGTAAAATGGGTAAATGTAGATGCTGATTATGCCCCGCTTCCTTCTACAGTGCAGGTTTTTAAAACCACCGATTCCTTAGATGGGAAACCTTTTATTGCCTATTATGTAAAAGCAAAGCTGAAAGATAAAAAACTTGATTTTACTACCGATACAACGCTGAGCAGGCGATTAACACCCTTACAATTTTATGAAAAGAAAGAACAGCCCCTGGTTGTGGTTAACTGTACATTTTTTAGTTTTTCTACAAACCAGAATCTGAATGTAGTAATAATGAATGGAAAGATGGTTGCGTATAATGTGCACACAATTCCAATGAGAGGGAAGGATACGTTTCAATACAGGCATTCATTTGGTAGTGCTATTGGAATTGATAAAAAAAGAAATGCTGATGTGGCATGGCTTTATACCGATTCTGCATTACAGTATTCTTATGCTGCACAATCTCAACAAAAAGTAATAAAAGATTCAACAGATCATCTTCCTGTTGACTCCATAAAAAATATTTATTCCAGTTATATCCATCATAAAAAGTTGATTCCAATATTTAAAAAATGGAAAATGAGGACAGCAATAGGAGGTGGACCAGTATTAGTTCAGGGAGCCAGGATTCAGATTACGAATAACGAAGAGCTAAAATTCACTGGTAAAGCTATCAACGATAAACATCCTCGTACTTTAATGGGATACACACTGGATGGTTATCTAATCATCATGGCCATTCAAGGCAGATTACCGGGCATTGCAGAAGGTGCAACATTAGAACAAGAAGCGAAACTGATGATTGAACTCGGCTGTTATGAAGCATTGAATTTAGATGGCGGCGGCAGCAGTTGTATGCTCGTAAACGGAAAAGAAACCATCAAGCCCAGTGATAAGGGAGGAGAGAGGCCAGTGCCAGCAGTATTCATCATAAAAACTAACTAGAGCTAGAGTTTATCCCCACACCTGCTTTTATCCAAAAAGCAACATTACTGGCACGATTTTGACTATAAATAAGTATAAAAAAAAATTAAAGGAAAGCTTATAGCTAATCAAAGCAGATTAAATAAGTTCCGGTTTTTAGCCCGTTTTAAAAATCAAATAAAAAACCCAAAGAATTCTATATCCAAAATAAAAGCCCTCAACTGAGGGCTTTATTTTTTATAAGAACATTAATGTTATCATTTCATTTCCCAAACCAATGCACTGGCTCCCAGTATGGCAGCATCCGATTCCTTCAGTTCGCTAAAAATAATTTCCACTTTATTTTGAAAAATGGGCAGGAGATTTAACTCCATATGTTTACGTGTAGGATTTAAAATCAGGTTTCCTGCTTTGGTAAGGCCGCCAAACAAAACAATACGTTTTGGAGAAGAGAACATCACAAAATTAGCCAGCGATTCTCCAAGTATCTGGCCAGTAAATTCAAATATCTGGTTAGCCACAGCATCGCCCTGCATGGCACATTCATAAACAGACTCACTTGTAAGTTTATCTAAACTGTATTTTCGAAGCAGGCTTGGTTTTTCGGGGTGGTCGGTCAGCATTTCTATAGCAGTATCTCTTACTCCGGTTGCTGATGCATAAGATTCAAGACTTCCACGTAAGCCAGTGCCTTTGTGCAGGCGACCTCCGGGCCTGATGGTGGTATGACCCAGTTCACCAGCAAATCCATCCCAACCAACTACAATCTTTCCGTCAATCACAATTCCGCTTCCTACACCGGTTCCAAGGGTGATCGTAATAAAGTGTTTACAGTTCTTACAGGCACCAAAAAGCATTTCGCCCATTGCTGCTGCGTTTGCATCATTGGTAAGTTTGGCCGGCAGGTTAAACTTTTTGGTTACCAGATCAGCAATTGGTATTATTCCTTTCCACACAAGGTTAGGAGCATATTCAATGGTTCCGCTATGCAAATTCCCGTTTGGTGCACCAATGCCGATGCCTACAAAATTTTCTGCACCACCAGCCCTTTTTATCATGGGCATCAGTTTTTTGTAGAGGTCATCAATGAAGGGGCCCACTTCTTCATGTTCGTTGGTTAAAATCCGATCCTGTTCAATTATGTTTCCGCTGTTATCAACAATCCCGAACTTGGTTGTGGTACCGCCAATATCTATTCCGACTGCAAATTTTCCTTTCATAATAATCTTTGTTTAATGTCCTGAAGTATTTCCCGCAGTTTCATAATCAATGCCCTGTTTTTTCAGTATCCCTTTTACTGCTATGGCAAAAAATGCCAGGTAAGCAAAACAAACTACGGGCACCCAGTACGATTGATGAATCCCTATTACATCGGCAAGTTTTCCCTGTATAGGAGGAATGATACCTCCACCTAATATCATCATGATTAAAAATGCAGAGCCTTCGGTTGTGTATTTTCCAAGTCCTGCAATAGACAAAGTAAATATACAAGGCCACATTATGGAACAAAACAGACCGCCACTTAAAAATGCGTAGATAGAGACTGTACCCGTTGTTTGGATACCAATCACCATGGCCAGTAAACCAAGAAATCCAAAGATCATCAGGGTACGGGCCGGTTTATCCTTGCTTATATAAAAAGCAACGATCTGTATCACCACACATATAATGTAGTAGTAAAGTGGCTGCATGTTATATTGTGCTACAGTGTTTAAACCAATGATTACGGCAAATGCTATTAACGGTACAATAATCTGTAATAATAATTTTGACCTGTCGGATAACTTAAAAGCACTAACAGCCCCGGCCCATCGGCCAATCATCAGGCTACCCCAGTACATGGAAATATATTTTGCAGATTCCGAAGAAGAGAAACCACCAAACTCTTTTTGTTTAAGTAATTCGCTCAGGTTACTGCCAATGGCAACTTCCACACCTACATAAACAAAAATGGCAATCATCCCTAAAACTAACTGAGGGTATTGCATGGCACCCCATCCTTTACTGTTTTTGGAAGCACTCAGGTTAGCAAACAACAAACCAACAACTACCACGGCAAGTGCACCCATCAACCATTTCATTCGGTACATATTCATGGCATGTACTTCGGCTTCGGGAGCATTGCTTAAATCTGTTTTATAACTGCTGAATACCGGTGCAAACATAACAATGAGCAAACCGGTCATGATCAATAATGTATATAAGGCTTTGGTGGCGCTTTCTACTTTCTCATCCGATATACCAGCCGGAACTTTCTTCGAAAAATAAAACATAGCGGCTGCCCCAATAAATAATAACCCTACGCAACTATATAAAATGATGACTTTGCCAAGGCTGAGTGCTGCAATTTGTTCATCGGTTACAGCAGCAGTTGTTCCAAACAGAGCAAACGCCACTACAATTGGGCCAATGGTTGTACCAAAAGAATTTATTCCTCCACCCAGGTTAACACGGCTTGTGCCTGTAACCGGGTCGCCCAACGAAATGGCGAATGGTTGTGCGGCAGTTTGCTGTAACGAGAAACCAAGTGCTACAATAAACAAACCAACTAACATTCCGGTAAATGTATTGGCATTTACGGCAATGATCATAGCCGCAGCGCCAATTGCACTAAACAATAAACCATACACAATACTTTTTTTATAACCCCATTTTCCTACCAGGTCTTTACCGCCAAATGCACCATAGGCAAACAACCCTAGTGCTCCCAGATAATAGGCTGTGTAAAATGCAAAGTCAATTAACTGACTCTGAAACTGATCAAGATTAAAATAGTGTTTACAAAAAGGAATGAAGACACTGTTGCCTGCGGCAATAAATCCCCAGAAAAAAAATACGGTAACCAAAGTTCCCAGGGCTCCATAGTTTGTAGGTATTGCTGCAGATTTTACATCATTTTGTTCTGTTGGCATATCGTTAATGGTTTAAGAGATTGAAAATAGAATAAAATAATCATTGTGAAAAATTTTCATTGCAAATTGGTTTACAACAAAATGATTGGTAAATTGAAACGGAATAAAACTGCTGTATGGAAATTTTTCATGTTAGTGCCGAATGTTACCCTTATGCAAAAGCCGGAGGACTTGCTGATGTTGTTGGCACCCTGCCTAAATACCAGCAACAGCTGGGACATATAGCCAAAGTGGTGGTACCTATGCACCGCACTAAATTCCTTTACGAAAATGAATGGACGGTAGAACATAAAGGAAGCATTACCATGGGCAACTACTATTATGAATATACCATCATCAAAGAAAAAACCAATAAACTTGAATTTGATCTTTTTTGTGTTGATATAAACGGTTTGCTTGATCGTGAAAATATTTACAGCTATGATGATGACACAGAACGTTTCACTGCATTCCAGATTGCTGTTGTGGATTGGATCGCACATTGGCAACATAATCCCGATGTAGTGCATGTACATGATCATCATACCGGGCTCATTCCTTTTATGATGAAGCATTGTTACAACTATCTCCACTTAGCTTCCATACCAACTGTGCTTACCATACACAATGCCCAATACCAGGGATGGATGAGTTGGGATAAAAGCACCTATATACCCGCCTGGGATTCCTGGCAGGGTGGATTACTTGAATGGAGCAAAGCAATTAATCCCCTGGCATGTGCTGTTAAATGTGCCGACAGGGTTACTACGGTGAGTCCCAGTTACATGGAAGAACTTAAAACAGAAGCTAATGGCCTTGAAATGTTATTTGTTTACGAGCAGGGAAAATGTTCAGGAATATTAAATGGTATTGATACTGTTGTCTGGGATCCCGCAACTGATACCTATATTCTGGATAATTTTTCGCTGAAGGATGCAGAAGCAGGTAAAAAACTGAACAAGAAAAAACTTTGTAAGGATTTTAAACTTGATGTAAAGCTGCCATTATTTATTTATATAGGAAGGTTGGTTGGCGAAAAAGCAGCAGATCTTTTACCGCAGGCAATTACCGACTCGTTAAGTCAGTTGGGGAATAAAATGAATTTTCTAATCCTGGGCAGTGGCGATAAAAAGGTAGAACAGCAGTTAACTTATCTAACCGGAAATTTTGCAGGATATTATAATTCAAAGATCGGGTACAACGAAAAACTGGCGCACCAGATGTATGCCGGTGCCGATTTTATTTTAATGCCCAGCAGGGTAGAGCCTTGCGGCTTAAACCAGATGTATGCCCTGCGTTATGGAACTATACCCATTGTAAGAAGTACCGGAGGTTTAAAAGATACGGTTGTTGATTTTGGAGATCCCAATGGTTTTGGCATACGTTTTAATTATGCAAGCGTTTGGGATATTACTTATTCCATTCACAGGGCTGTTGAGTTGTACGACGACAAAGAAAAAATGACAGAGATAAGAAAACAAATTATGGAGATTGACAACAGCTGGGAAAAAAGTGCAGAAAAATATATTAACTTGTATACATCCATTCAACTAAAATAAAACCACATGATCAGTAAATCAGTAGTAGCCGTAATACTTGGAGGTGGTGCCGGAAGCCGGTTGTATCCCTTAACATCAACACGCAGCAAACCCGCAGTACCCATTGGCGGAAAATACCGTTTGGTTGATATTCCAATTTCCAACTGTATCAATTCAAATATCAACAGGATGTTTGTACTTACACAATACAATTCTGCATCTTTAAACAAGCATATAAAAAATGCCTATCAGTTCAGCGCATTCAGTAATGGTTTTGTAGATATACTGGCTGCAGAGCAAACACCCGACAGCCTGGGATGGTTTCAGGGAACGGCTGATGCGGTTCGGCAATCTTTAAAACATATTAAGAACAATGATTTTGAATACGTTTTAATTTTAAGTGGCGATCAGCTTTATCAGATGGACTTCAGGGAAATGTTTGATAACCATATTGCCAAGGGGGCCGATATTTCCATCGCAACAATTCCGGTTGGTGACAGGGAAGCTCCTGAGTTTGGAATATTAAAATCCAATGCAGAAAATTTTATAACATCATTTATAGAAAAACCGGCTAAAGAGCTGCTGCCGCAATGGGTGAGTGATACCGGTGATGAAATGAAAGCTGCCGGAAGAAAATACCTGGCTTCAATGGGTATCTACATTTTTAACCGTGATTTTTTATTTGACCAGTTGCTGGAAGATAAAAAAGATGCTACTGATTTTGGCAAAGAGATCATCCCTGCATCTATCAGCACAAAAAAAGTAGTGAGTTACCAGTATGATGGTTACTGGACTGATATTGGAAATATCTATTCTTTTTATGAAGCCAACCTGGCTTTAACACTGGAGATTCCGCCGTTTAATCTCTTCGACAATAACAAGGCTATATTCAGCCGTGCCCGTATGCTGCCGCCCATGAAGATTGGCAGTACACTTATTGAAAACAGTATTTTAGCCGAAGGCTCAATTATTGATGCATCAAAAATATCGAACAGTGTAATTGGAATAAGAACCAGGATAGGTAAGGGAACCGAGATAATTAATTCGTACCTGATGGGTAGTGATTATTACGAAACCATTCCGGAGATGGCCCATTCATTGGAAAGGGGAATCCCAAAACTGGGAATAGGAGAGAACTGTAAAATCGAAAATGCTATTGTAGATAAAGACTGCCGTATTGGTAATAATGTAAGCATTACCGGAGGCGCTCATCTGGCAGATACCGACCATGCCCTGTATGCTGTAAAAGATGGTATTGTTTGTATTAAGAAAAGAGCAATACTGCCCGATGGATTGGTAATATGATAATGAAACAGGCTGGCGTGTTTTATTTAATCACCACTTCTTTAATGGTTTTTTCACCAAGTGCATCATTAACACGTTCCATAATTTTATCTTTCTGATAAAGCAATTCGTTTTTTAACGGAGCAACAGTTGTGGTTATAAATAAGGTAGAATTAATGATTTGAATTTTATCGGTGTATTTGGCAATGGTCTTTCCCATTACTTCTTCCCAAACATCTTCAATATGCAGGGCCTGTATGCCGTTTTTTAAACGGCTCTTTTGCAAAAACTGCTGAATGGCATCCTGTAAAGAAATTTCTCCCATGCAGCAAAATTAGTTTATTTATTGGTCTGACCTTCGGTCTGCCCAATAAAGGACACTGAAACACTGAAGCACAGAAAAAATACAGTTCCTGTTCAGTGTTTCAGTGGAATTATTTTACAATTCAATGATCTGGTAAGCCGTGTTCAGTTTTTCAAATGCATCCTGTAATCTTTCTCTGTGTGTATCGGTAATTAAAACCTGCCCTTCATTCTCATTACAAACCCAATGCAGAAGTTGCTGCATACGGTTGTCATCAAGCTTTTCAAAAACATCATCCAGTAATAACAATGGCGCAAATCCTTTATTCGCTTTTAATAATTCAAACTCGGCAAGTTTTAAAGCAAACAATAAACTTTTTCGCTGCCCCTGCGATGCTGTTGTTTTAAAGGGTTGTCCGTTTAACTGAAAACTGATCTCATCTTTATGAATGCCGGCATTACTGCGTTGCAGTAAAAAATCTTTCTGCCTGAAATTATTCAGCAGGTCATGAAAACTGCTGTCATTTAAACGGCTGTCGTACCCCAGGCTGATTGTTTCGTCATTATCTGCAATACGGTGATAAAATTTTTGTACCAATGGTATCAATGATGCAGCAAATATTTTTCTTTTGCCATAAACATAATTACCGGGTGCAACCAATTGCTCATCCAGTACTTCCAGCAATGGCCAATCTGTTTTTCCTGTTTCAGCAAAACGTTTCAGTAAACTATTTCTTTGCTGAAGCACTTTATTATAAATCATCAGTTGCTGCAGGTATTCCGCATCCATCTGACTGAGTATAGTATCCATAAAACGCCGCCTTTCTTCGCTGCCGCCGGTTATCATTTCAATATCATCCGGAGCAACCATCACCGCAGGAAATTTGCCGATATGCTCCGAGAATCTGCTGTAAGGCACATCATTCAGCAATAATTCTTTTTTACCAGCAGCCCGGTTTATGCAAACTATCTTTTGTTTCTCCTGCTGATTTTCCATCATGGTTTCCAGCCTGAACCCGTCATTGTTGAACTGAATATTTAATCCATCAGTTTTTATAAAATAACTTTTGGTAAAGCAGCAATAATAAACCGCATCCAGCAAATTGGTTTTGCCTTTACCGTTCAGGCCGCATATGCCAATTACCCTTTCGGTAAATTCGAAAGTAGAAAAAGAATAATTTTTAAACTGTGTGAGGGATATTTTGCTGAGAAAAAACATAGGCCGCAAGATACACAATGTAAATGCCCGGCAATAGCTCTCCGAATTTTGCGTTACAGATATTAATGTTATTTTTATATAATCAGTCTATACTGGGAGAACCTTCCTTAACTGACTCTTTAAGCTGCCTAAATGAAAAAACTGTTTTCAATAACGTTTATTCTTCTTTCAGCAACTGTTTCACTTGCACAGGATACTTATTTAAAATGGGCCAAACAATTTAAAGGAGGTAAGACTACCGGTTTTGATACAGGTTGGGGATTGACAGTTGATGCAAATGGAAATGTTTATACATCAGGACATTTTTCGGGAACCGTTGATTTTGATCCCGGCCCCGGAACATGTAATCTTACTGCCGCCAGTGCCGAAAATGTATATATATCGAAACTGGATGTATTTGGCAACTTTTTATGGGCAAAGCAAATTGCCGGAAACCAGTCAGTAACTACCCGTACAATTGCTCTTGATAAAGCATTTAATGTTTATGTAACAGGAAATTTTACTGATACTGTAGATGTAGATCCGGGGCCTGCAGTACAAACCTTAATTTCAAACGGTGGTTCAGATGTATTTGTTTTAAAACTTTCAACCGATGGTAATTTTTTGTGGGCAAAACAAATCGGAGGCTTATCTGATGTTACCAGTTTCTCTTGTGCAGCAGATTCTTCAGGTAATATTTATTTAACCGGCAGTTATCGTGGTACGGCCGATTTTGATCCGGGGCCAGGTGTTTTTTCAATATCATCAGCAACAAATACGTTAACCGATGTTTTTGTTTGCAAGCTTGATGCTGCCGGTAATTTTGTTTGGGCACGCTCAATGGGTGGAGATGAACAGGATACAGGCTTTGGGATAAGTTTAGATGTTGCTGGTAATATTTATGTTTCAGGCAGATACAGGAATGTGGCAGATTTTGATCCCGGGTCTGCTATTTTTTATCTTATCTCAAAAGGCCTTGACGATATTTTTATTTTAAAATTGGATGCTGCATGCAATTTCATTTGGGCAAAATCAATGGGTGGTACCAGTATTGAATGGGCTTACAAAGTTATTCCTGATGCTGCCGGTAATGTTTACGCTACCGGATTTTTTACAGGCACTGCAGATTTTGATCCGGGCCCCGGGGTTTTTAACCTTAACTCACTTGGTGCCGATGCAGTTTTTGTTGTAAAACTTAATGTAGCCGGTAATTTTGTTTGGGCAAAAGGAATGGGAGGCCCTGTTAATAATAATTGGGGAATGTATCTGGCTTTAGACAAAACCGGAAATGTTTACACAACAGGTTTTTTTGTTGGCCTCGCAGATTTTGACCCGGGGCCCGGAGTATTTTTATTAAATGCTGATGTGGTAGATATATTTATATTGAAGTTAGATAATAATGGAAATTTTATTTGGGCAAAATCAACAGGATCGGGCGGCATTGACCAGGGAAATTCAATAACCGTTGATGATTATAATAATGTTTATGTTACCGGCCATTTTGCCAGAACGGTTGACTTTGATCTTGAAACTCCAACTTACTACCTCACTGCCGATGATTCAGATCCTTTTGTTTTAAAGATCGGGCAATGTAACCTTACTACTTACGGAGCTATTACCGATTCGGCATGCAGAATGTATAGCCTGAACGGGCAAACATATAATGCAAGCGGTACGTACAACCAGATACTGCTTAATACTTCGGGCTGCGACAGTATAATAACACTTAACCTGACCATTACAAAAAAATATACGGCTGTTGACACTGCAATTTGCCAGGGACAAACCTATTATGCAGGCGGGGCCTTTCAATCGGCATCAGGAATTTATATTGATTCACTTTTTACAATTTTTGGCTGTGACTCTGTTGTTACAACAACTTTAAGCCTCAACCAAAATCCGAAGCCCAACCTGGGAGTCGATAGAGTGCTGTGCATAAAAGATGCACTCACCCTTAGTCCCGGTACTTTTGCAACTTATCTCTGGCAGGATAACAGTACTCAGGCTTCTTTCAAAGTAAACAGAAATACTGGAAAATATTGGGTTACAGTATTTGATTCAAATAATTGTACCGGCTCCGATTCCATAATCATTCAGCATAAAAACTGTATCCCCATCGGCATACCAAATGCTTTTACACCCAATGGCGATGGTAACAACGATCTGTTTAAACCAACCATCAATATATCAGTTCAAAATTTCAGTTTTATTATTTTCAACCACTATGGCCAAATAGTTTTTGAAACCAGGGAATATGGCCGCGGCTGGGATGGAACCTATAAAGGAAAAGAACAACCCGGAGGTTCTTATGTGTATCGCATTAAATTCACCAATGCTATCGGTTGGGAATCTGTTGAAAACGGCACAGTATTATTGATCAGATAATCAGTTTTGAGGCCAATATTTATCCAGCTGTCAAGTCCCTCTATCCAATACTAAATCTAAAATTTGCAATCTAAAATCTGCAATCTAAAATTGGGCTTCAATTCCATACTCCCAAATTCGCATTTCTCCCTTATCTTTGCCCCTCAAAATTAAAACCCATTGGCTACAAAATTTTCAAAAGAAACTTATTTGTACTGGTACGAACTGATGCTGCTTTTACGCCGCTTCGAGGAAAAAACCGGC